>Ga0070749_10000361_pt1 | contig 30222 bp, 43 predicted proteins | sample VirMetDEL_Nov_18_FD_75180 | JGI IMG/M metagenome (GOLD analysis project Ga0070749, IMG submission 75180) | Aqueous microbial communities from the Delaware River and Bay under freshwater to marine salinity gradient to study organic matter... | ecosystem: Environmental > Aquatic > Marine >...
ACCAGCGTCAGCAACAGCTTTAAATAAAGTTTCTGTTCCAGCTTGATTCTGAAATGTTATTGTATTAGTTCTAATATTTAAATGACCATCACCCTCAATTACATTAACGCCAGTATTACTATGGCGGTAAAGTTTAATATCAGCATCATTACCTATGGCTATTGCATGGTCAGTATTTATGTTACTAGCACCGTCAGGAATATGTATTGTGTAACTAGGATTGCTTAAACCAACGCCTAATCTATCATTAGTGCTGTCCCAGTGCAAGTTAGTGTCACTTGTTAATGTATCTGCGTCAGACCAGATCGCTATTTTATTTGCAGCACCACTACCGTCAACAGCACCGCTTCCAATAGGTATTTCAATAACGTTACCAGATGTATCAACTGCTAATCTATAAGTTGCAGTTCCTGTAAAATTACCTGAACCATATTTACCAAATTCGATTTTACCTTCCTGTGACGCATCACCTGTGCCTGATTTAGTTATAGAAAAATAAGTAACAGCACGATTTGAAGTGGCTATTACTAATTTACCTGATGGCATATTACTAACAGAATCGTACATAACAAAATTAGTCGCAGCAGAACCAGTACCACCAAACCTGACACCGTAAGTGCCTTCCATTCTTAAATCATTTCCGCCAATGTCTAAAGCAAAGTTTGGTGAAGTTGTACCTATTCCGACTTTGCCGTCTGATAAAATTCGGATTCTTTCACTTCCACCTGAATTAAAAGCCATAGGTTTTGATGAATCATCAGTTGTTATAGTTGCAACACTAGAACCATGACCTATTTTTAACGACCTCATTAACGCATCATTATTAGGTACAAAAAGTTCAGCTGTTGTATTTAAAGAACCAGTGCCGCTTCCTACGGTTAATGTTGCTAATGGCGAGGCAGTTCCAATTCCGACATAACCAGTATTACCAATTCCTGTTAATATATTAATTGCACCAGTCCCAGAAGATGAACCACCCATGAACATTACACTATCTTCAACACCTATCCAACCGCTAGTATCGTCATCATTTATTAATATGCTTGATTTACTGTCAGTAGAATAAAAATTAGCAACTATATCAGCGCCTGTAGTAACGCTTAACTTATAACTTGGCGCAGTCGTTCCAATGCCAAACAATCCAGCGTCAGTTATTCTTGCTAATTCAGTGCTTGCAAAATTTTTAAATTTAATTGGATTTGCTGTAACAGCTGGTTTAAATGCATCTGCATGTGAATCACCAGTAATTAAAGCATCACCAACAACATGTAATTTTTCACTTGGATTAGCTACGTTTATACCAACACCAGTTGACGCAACTAATTGATTAGCTGAACTGCCATCTAAATCTTGAAATGTAACTACTCGATTGTCATTCAAATCAAATATTGAAATTCTATGATCACCATAATCAGATTGCATATAACCACTACCATTAGAATTTAATTTAAAGTCGCCAAATACATTTAATTTATAAGAGCCAGGTGAAAGCGTACCAATACCAATATTAGAATTAGATTGATAGATAACTGAATTACCTAAAGTGTCAGAATCAGTCCATATAGGAATATAATTAGCAGTACCAGAGCCATCAACACCTTGTATTTCTGATAATGAAACCCATTCAATGTCAAAATTGTTACTACCTGTAGAACTTAAAACTTGACCAGCTGTACCTTTTGAACCTGTATAATCTTTTATACCAGCGTTAAATTGAACACCAGAATCAAAAACCATAGAAGTAGTAAACGTATTAGTCCAACTTGTAGCGTTACCAGTTGAAACTAAAACCTTACCACTGCTACCAGCAGAATTGCTGCCGTCATAAAATCTTGCTGTTAATCTAAAGTCACCAACAACATGCAAAGTTTCTGTTGGCGCATTAGTACCAATACCTATTTTAGAATCAGGAATGTTGCCATCTATATCGACAAAGAAAAAACCACCTACTTCAAAATCCTCGCTTGATATTTTAACACTAGAATTATTACCTAATCCGTCTGTGATTATTTTTTTTGTAGAATTTATACCAACGTTGTCAGATACTTTTAATAAGCCATCATAAGTATCTTGGATTTTAGTTCCTGTAAGTGAAGCCATTTAGTGATTTTTTACAAATTTACTAAAAATAAAAGTCACTTTCAGCCCTGTCCTCTTGACTTCTTTTTACGTTGTGACTGTGATTTATTTTTGGAATGTATGCCTGGTCTTTTTTTAGGCGCTTTTCTATATTGTGCTGGGTTTACAACCTTACTTTTTTTAGCCATTATTTCTTAAATGAATTAATTGCCTTTTCACTTGTACGCCCACCAAAATATGCTAAAATTACAGACATCATAACTTTTTCAAACGTGTCATTCCATAAACTATTTATTTGGAATGGAATACCTTCTATACTATCAAAAATGCCAGCAAAACTAAATATTACCACACACCAAATTAAAACAAGTGGTCTAACGTTTTTACTTAACCAACCAGAATTAACTCCTGTATCGGCTTGCCAACGTGCTGTAACAGCTTCCATTTCTTTGTTTTGTTGATCAAATATCATTTGCTGTAATTTAATCTTATCGTCAAGTGATATGTCTGATTTTGTTATTTCTGCTAATGCTTCTTTTGGTGAAGTAACGCCTTCTAAAACATTTGCTAAAGTTGGATTTATAACACCAGCAGCGCCTAATAATATTTTACCAACTGTACTATCTTTAAAACTTTTTTTACTCATTATTTATTTTTTCTATAATCCCAACGTGCTTTAGTACCTCTTATATCGTAATGAACAAAAGTGTCATATAAACCCAAGCCACCTTGTAACATTTCGCCATTACTAATTGCATCTTCTATATGTTGGTATAATATTTCTGTTGGCATACCTTTAACAGCTATATCTGCTGCTTTACCTAAAATATGCTGTGAATTTTTTACACCACCAATTTTTTCATTATGTTCAGGTGATCTATAAGCACTATTTACTTTAATTGGTTTGCTAATTTGTGTTCTTAAATATTGTAATTGATTTGCGACCTTTACAACATTTACATAAACTTCTTGTGGCATTTCGCAGCCACACTTTGATTCAAATTCTGATTTGCTAAAATTTTTTGTCATAACTTAATATTAATTCCTGTTTTAATTTCCTGTATTTCTTTACCCCAATATGATTGATAATTGTATTCAGTAAATAAACCAAACCATTTGTTTATCCTAAATCCAAACACAATACCAGATTTTATGTCAACCCATTTGTCATCACCGATAAAATTGTCATAAGAATAACGCTCATCACCATCTAATAATTTGTGGTGTGGCAATACGTTTATAAACCCATGAATCCAAATGTTTTTTCGATAATAATAATAATCTAATGCAGCAATGCTAGATAAATAGGTAAAATCACCAATTTTAGATAGTTCATTGGCGTTATAAATGTTAACTAGTGTTCCAAAATGCAAACGTCTGTAATCTTCGTCAGAACTAGCTATTTGCACGCCATTTTGATCGTACCAGAAATAATCATAACCTATTAAATTACCTTGTAAATCTACTTGTTGAAACACCTGGTCTGTATGCCCAAAATCATAACTTAAAGACCACCATGGATTGCCGTCATCAAAATATTTTTGTATTGGATTGAAACCGTAAGCTACTGGGTTTGTTCTTGCAACTGCGCCAATAGAAAAATTTAACCTTTTACCAATAGGTAACTTAAATCTTAAATCAACTGAATTGTATTCAATATCTACTATTTGATTTTTTAAATGTTCTGCTTTTACTATGTAATATTTACCAACGTATCTAACAAAATAATTATTATTGGTAAACTCCATACCTTGCTGCCTTCCAGATGAAATATTTACAAGATACTCTAAACCGTCAACGCTACCTATATTAGCGTTTTCTGATGCGCTTTTACTTTCATTACCAGTATAAAAGTTTAATCTGTCTTGATAACCAAATCTTGATATTTTTCTAATACCAAAATTAAACGCATAGTTGTTAGGATTTCTTACAGTTGTTTCTATAAGTTCACTAGATTGTGTTACATAGAATGTTTGGTTGCCTTGTAAACTGTTAGCTTCAGAGTAACTAACATAAGGCGTTGAATACTTAAATATTTGTTTAAATATATTATCTTTTTTTTCTTGACCGTTTACGCTTATGCTTACGATAATTGCGAATAATACGCTGATTAATTTTTTCATCTTTTGGTTTATTAATTAATTTTATTGTTAGTGATACTGCAAATCCACCAAGCGTAGTTGCTAATAAATCTTTAGTATCAAATTTACCATATTGTATATAATCTAAACTTTCCTTGCCAAACCCTACAACAAAAGAAGTAACTATTGGCAGATCGACTGTCTTATATCCAGTATAACCAGAAACAACTCCAGCGCCAAAGTGATAGTATTTGTCTTTTTGTATTTGACTAAAACATACACTTGTTAAAAACGCTGCGATAACAAAACATCTATATTTTCTGATAGTATTTGTCGCCAATTTTCTGGTTTAATTTTTAAACTTATATCACCTTCTAATTTTATTATTTCTTCACCGTCACTATATAAAATAACAGTTGGTAAAAATTTAACGTTTTCTTTTTGAAAAACTTTAGGGTTTTCGCCCATGTAAAATTTTTGCAAATTATAATCTTTAAATTCAGTCAAAGATATTTCGTCTATAAATTTGGCGCTGTAATAAATTACAGTAATGTCATCTTTGTTTTGCGAACTAGTCGCAACCGTTACAAAAAATGCAGTTAGGATTGTTACACATAGTTTCATTAATTTTTACTTATTTGATATAATCTTTCGTCTATCTTATTAAGTTGTTCTTTTATTTCGTCAACAGATTTTTCTAGTCCTTCAACCTTTTCGTTTGTGTTTGATATGTTAGAACGAATCAAATCGTCTTTGTAAGTCCATTCTATTTTAGATATTTCAGGTGCTGGTAATTCCATTGCTTTTGCTATGTCTGATTTTAAAGCAAAATACATAGAAACTAAAGCAACTGTAAACCCTAATATTGTTCCTATTGTTTTTAAATCTAATTTAATTTCAGTGTTTTCGCTTATTTTTTGTGCCATTTTAATTTTGTGTTATACGGTTTGACAATTCAATAATTCCTCTATAATAAGTATGGTCAGACATATCTTCTTCTAAATATGTAACCCCAGCGTTTTCACTTGTATAAACTGTAAAACCATCTGATGATAAATCAATATAACCAGACGATCTTGTTCTTAATAAATTTAAACATTGTGAAACCATAGAATTTACATCATATTCCCCACCATCGTCAGAAATATATCTTGCAATGCATTCTATTCTTGTAATGGTTTCCATGTTATATTGTGTTTGGTTTTGGTCAACCTCATTATTAGATACAGAATAAACTCTAATGTAAGGAAAACTAGCATTATTAGGAACACGCCCATAAACTGGCACGTTAGCTGAATCAATAGTAACATTACTAGTCAGCGCTGTAATAATTGCTTTTCTTACAAAATGTATTGATTCTAACATTATCTAATTTTATTTATTCTTTTTGTTAATCTATTCATTAGATTCTTTAATTCCTTCCTTGCGCTGCTAAATAAAAATGGTCTTGCTGGTAAATTTACCTCACGTATGCCTTTACCTTTAAACTGCATTGCATAACTGCTTGGAATACCTAGCTGCAACATATCGTCTATATTAACCGTTGCACCAGTACCAAATTCAATGTATGGCGCATATTTTTTATTTACTACAACTGAAACTGTTTTACCAGAAATTTCTGGTGTTATTGATTGTCTTAAACCACCTTTGTCAACAGCAACAGTTTTTTTTGCTTCTCTTGTAATATCTAAAGCAGTTCTCGCTAATTCAGTAGATAAAACATTTTTATCAAACCCCTTAAAAAAAGCTATTTTTTTGTTTAAGTTGTTTAAGTCGCTTTGATTTATTTTTATATCTACCTTCATTAATCTACTTTAGTTGCTTTTATTTTTACAAAATATTTTAATTCAGATTCAAACATTTCATTTATTCTAAATTTATCTGTTTGGTTTTCTTGCACAAAAATATCACCTACTGAAATGCTGTCTGCGGTCTTTTTACGCATGATTAATTCAGCTTCTATGCTTCTTTGACGTTTACCATCAACCATTTCTATTTCACCAGATTTTTGCTTAAAATCACACCATGCTGTTGTTACGTCTGCTAGTGTTGAATTATAACCACCAAAACCGTCAGCAACTCTTGTTAATCTTTTAACAGTAATTCTATCATTTAGTTTTCCTGGATTCATAAATACATTGATCTATAAGAACTTAATATATTTTTAACACTTATTGGCGCATCTACTGTAAGAATATCTTTGCTTTCATCTATAACTTCTGAACGATTATCATAGTATGTCGCAGCTAATTGTAAAATTGCTTGCTTTAATAAATCGTCAGATAATCCAGCTGTTACATAAGTTATTTTTACTTTATCTGCATAACCATCTAAATCAATAGTTTCATTGTCTAAACCTTCAACAGTGTAATCAGTATTAGCAACACCGTCAATAGTAACGCTTGAAATACTAGCAACAGGCGCAAAAGGAATGTCAAATACGCCAGATGTTTTAGGAATATAATAGGTTCTGTTTTTAGCAACAATATCTCTGCTAATATAGTTTTCACACCAAATCCTAGCTTGTACGATCATACGCCCAATAATAGTGTCATCAGCTGAAGTGTCTATTCTTGCATAAGATTTTACGTCACTTGTTGTAACTAGTTCTGAACCTGTTGTTGAATTAATTTTAATTTGACGCATCGTCTTTAGTTTCTTTAGATACTTTTAATTCCTTGGTTTCTTTTTTTACTTTAGCTTCTTTTGCCGCCCAACCTTTATTGATAAATACTTCAACCTTATCTTCTGGAACGTCAATAAAATCACCAGCAACATAACTTTTGCCTTTGTGATTTAGAGCCATTAATGCTTTTAATTTCATAATATAAATTTTATGTAAAGATAAAAAAAAAGTGCCACAATATTTTGCAGCACTTTTCAAATGAAAACGAAATAAAAATAACCTATAATAATAGAATTAGTTTATGATTGCAAAGTTATTAAAATTATTTGAATATTTACCATGTCTAGTAAATTTGAACGCTGAATTATTGCCATTGTTTTTAATTATGAAAAAACCATCAAATGCTTGCACCCAAATAGCAAAATAATCTACTTCATTTAATTTATAATATCTATTGTAAGTGTGTAACGTAACATGAATACCACGTGGGACAGATGGCTTTGCTGTTGATTTAATCTGTATTTTTCTCAACTCAAAATTTGGAAGTTCAATGATACAATCATAAGGTGAGGCGTCTAGTAGCGGCATTGATACTTTCAATCCACTTTCCATTGCCATAGTGGCAAATTTATATTCCGCAGTGCAACCAAGCAAGTTTGTATCCACGTTCTATAATATACAAAAAACCAGACAAATAATTTTGCCTGGCTTTTTAACTAACTAAAACTAAACAATTAAAAAATTACTTGTTGCTTGTGGAAGCAACTGAAAAAAATAGGATTAATAAGAATAGAAATCCTATTGTGTCGTGATACAAATATAACTGTCTTAAACTAAACAACAGTAAAGTTGTACATAAAATATATTTTATTAAATCATTATTCATAACATGTCTGCTTCAAAACAATCAATGCAGCAATAATATTGATCTTTTGCCATTGGCTTTTCACAAACGCTGCAAACAAATTCTAAATCTTCAAAAGGCGTATAATAACCGCTCATGACGTAAAAAAGTTTATTAAAGACATTCCTACCAAACCAACAAGAAGTATCATAAAAATAACCTTTAAACACTTTCTAAAGTGTAATTCAAGTTCCTTTTCCTCTTGCATAATTTTTAAATCCTGATCTAAATAGATTAAACACTGGTGTTGTTCTTTTTTTGTACAGTATTTATATTTGCTACCGTATCTTTTTTTAGCTATTTTATCTAGCATCATTTCAATAGTTGTTTTCATTTTTATTGTATTTGATATTAATTATTTGTTTGTTTTATTGCGTGTGCAACTGCATTGCTATAAGTTGTATAATTATTTTTTCTAACATAATTATAAAAATGCTCATAAAAATTTACATCTTCTTGCAATTCTTTTTTAGTTGGTTTTTTAAAATACATTTTAATTGTTTTTAATTGTTATTTGATAACAAATCTACAATTCTATATTGGATTAAAAAAATATTTTCAGTTTTTTTTTAAATATTTTTTCATTTACAGATATAAAGAGCAAAAAAAAAGGCGCTAAAATAGCGCCCTTTTTATTAATAATAACTATGATTATGATGCTGTCATAGATGTTATTGCAGAACTAAATGTACCGTCAATAATACCTTTTGGCAAGTAAGTAGCTAAAGCAATTCTTTCAACCGCTCTAACAGTAACAAAACCATCTCTTACGTTAGTACCATCTTCTCTGAAGAACTCAACAGACAAGTTATCTCTAACCCACATCTGACATGAATTAGCAAAGTCACCAACTAGGAATGTTCCAGCGTTAACTTCAACATTTTGTACAACAGGCACACCCATAAAGTTAGGCGCAAGTCCTTGATAAACTTGGTCTTTGATATAGTTGTTTGTTGTGTCTTTTGTCAATAAGATTTTATGAAAATCTGTTGGGTTTAAAAGAATATAATTTGGTCTGTAATTGCTTAAAGCTAACTGATTGATAGCAGCAACTAATACGTCAAATTCATTTGGCGCAGTTACAGCTTGATAAAAAGCAGCTGAAGAACTTTCATCAAAAGCAGTACCAGAATTATATAAACCTTTAAGATTTGGTGAAACACCGTTTCCGCCTAATAATTGATCATCTTCTACTTCCATTAATTTAGCTGGAACTCTGTTTGAAATATAGCTAGTAAGCTGTGGCGTATCAGCTAACATTTCTTCAGAGATTCTTAAATAAGTACCAATTTTTTCAACATTAACGCTTGTCGCAGTCATATCGAAGTCCGTCTGGGATAGGGTACTTCCTTCAGCCGCAGCTGCTGCACCATTAGAATATCCAGATTCAGAAACAAATCTAATAACGTCAGAACTAGTTGAACCACTTGGGATTAACTGTCTAATGTTTTGTGGTCTGTTTGGGTCAAAGTAATAACCAGGAACTCTTTGTGCTGGAATAACTTCACCAGTGAAGTCAGCACCAACAGTCATGTCAGCTTTTACTTCAAAACTAGCACCTCTTGATGAACCGTTTTTAAGAGCATCAATTGCACCTTCATTAATTGACTTAATTAAAGCGCTTTTAAAAGATTTAGATTCTTTTTGAGAATTTAACGAATCAAAGTTTTTCTTGTTAGCAACTTCCATTTCGTCCATTCTCTCATTAAATTTAGTTGTAAGATTATTGATTTGACTTTTTAAAGTTTCATCAATCTTACCTTCAGCTCTTGTTTGAGCTTGTTCGTTAGCTTTTTCGATTTTAGCGTCAATAATGCCGCCAAGTTCGTCAAGCTGTTTTTTTACATTTTCTTCCATAACGAATTTTATTTTAAAGAATTGATTAAATAATTATACATGTCAAAATCATCTTTTTTATTATCAACATTCGGCAAAGTGACTTCATCAATCGGCTTTGTGAACTCTATAAATAGAGATTTTAATTTTAAAATTTCCGCTTCAATAGCATATCCAAGATCATCAGATATGTCACCTTTACGGATTAATTTACAAAGATTGTCATAACGCTTATTTAACTTATCTACATCTACATTTCCTTTCACATCTAATATTTTAGCTTCTTCATTTGCAGCTAAAGTAACAGCGCTAATTTCATATAATTTAACTTCAGTGATTTCTCTGTAATCACCTCTGTTTTCTTTTTGCATTGGCATAATACCAACAGAATTTTCAGTAAGTACACCAGATTTCATTAATTCAACAACATCTTTACCTAATTGTGTTTTAGCAATTTCTGCAACAAATACAAGTCCTTTATCGTCCTCGTACATCTCTTTCATTTTACCAATAGGTTGCATCATGTTGTGTTGATATAAATACTTTACTCTTGAACCATTTTCAGCAATAGTTTTTTTGTATGCGCCCTTCATAATAACGTCATTATCAGAATCTTTATTGCCGAAATAAGAGCCATAACCCTTTACAATTCCAGCATATTCATCAGCGTCTAATAATTCACCAATTGGCGCTTGTTTAAATATGATATTTCCCATAACAAAAATTTATTTCAAAGATACAATTTTAATTTTTAAAAAGTTGCTTGACCAGCTAGACCAAAACCAATACCCTCTATATCATTTAGACCTTCTGCATTTTCAACAGGAAAAGGCGCAACACTACAACGACAATTAATAACGTTTGCAGCACTACCAGCTGGGTCACCTGGGTATTGCATAAACTCACCACCAACTAAAAACTGATCATTATAAGGTATTGGTTCACTAGCGCCAGCTTCAGCATGTGCATCACGTGTTCTATCATCAAAACTAGCAATCCACTCTTTCATCATTTGTGCGCCTGGAAATATTGATTGTGCGCTTTGCATTGTAGCAAAATTTGCAGCAGCAGTAGCTTCAGTTCTTACTAACCTAGTTGCTTGATTTGTAGAATATTGGTTAAATGTATTTCTTAAAATCCTTGCTTGTTCTGCTGCGCCTAACATCATAAATTCACTGTCAGCCATAAAGCCAGTCAATATTCTTTTTAACGTTTTTTTAGCAGTTCCAGAAACTAATGTTACTCTTTGTGCGCCTACTGACATTCCTAAAAACGCAAAACGTTCCGCCCAAAAACTTTCAAATTGATTAGGATTAACACCCTTTTTAATAAACTTATCGAAGTTTCTTGCATACCATTTAGCAAACCTTAATCCAATTGTAACATATAAATCTCTGTATATGCTAACTAGACCTTCAGTCATAAATACATTCTCGTAATTTGTAGGATTCATTGCAATAAAAGATTCTATTGCCTTGTTGTATTCGGCTTTGTAGTAACGTTTTACGTAAGGGATTGTTTTGCGCTCTGCAATATCCATTTGTTTTTCAAACGCCCTTTGCCAGTCATCTTTATTCTTTATCATTTTCTAGCTGATTTAATTTTCTTTCAGCATATTTTAACATTGCATTACCACCCCAACCAAGGAATGCCACATAACCTTTGTCACGCCAAGGCGTATCTCTATAATCAGGATTTATTTTATCATAACCACCGCCTTTTGTTCTTGATAAGAAACTAAAAGTTCTTTTTAATGTAGATAAACTTAATTTTTCCCTAGCAATTAATTGGTTCATTCTTGCAAGTCCCACCTCTGTCATTCCCCTAACTTCTTCACGTCCATGTTTTTCAATCCAGTTCTTTACACGTTTTGCATTGTTAGTGGCGCTTTGTGGGTAATCACCATAAGTTTCTTTTACTACTATTTCTTTAGGTTCTTCTTTTTTTTTTAGAAGTTTAGCAACATCAATTTCATTATCTACTTCAATATCAGAAACATCATTGTCTTTTACAGGAATAAGGTTTGCTGGAATGTAGTAATCATTTAAAATGTCACTTTCCTCATCTTCACCGTAATTCATTGCCATTCTTTTTTCATTAGGTGTTAACCACCATGCTTGGCTCATTTGATTTACAACCTTTTCAGTTTCTTCTTGTAACTCTGGTATAACAGAAAAATCAAAGTCAATACAAAGTTTTTCACCAAATTGTGGCGCTAACCATCTGTTTAATTCATCACGTATTTTACAAAGTTCAGGAATGACTGCGTTTTGATATAATGCTTTTTTCGCTTCCTTCATGTTGTTATATGTTGAGGCATCTGTATTGTTAAGCATTTGCACTGGTACATGATAAATATTACATAAATCTTTTATAGAAGCATTGTATTGTTCAATTAATGATACATCACTAGCATTTAAACCAAAGTTAACCCAGCTTAATTTTTTTGGTGTTATAATAATATCACCAGCGTTGTTTGACCCTTGATGTGCTGATCTAAATTTATCTTTTAATTGTTGTGCTTGTACTTCATTTATGTCACCTTCTTCGCTCATTAACACACCTCTTGCTGTTTGGTTTTGTAGATACTTAACACCTGTTTGAACAGCTTCGTTGTTTGTAGTCATAGAGCGTAAACCAGCACGTAATGGTGATTGACCATAAAGATGTGAACCAGTACCGTCATAATATGGGTTAAAATCTTTTATGTGACAAATTTGTTCAGCTGGAATATCTACTTGACCGTTGTATTGTATTCTATAAGATTTAACTGGTTGCATAATACCACCAGAAACTATTTCCATCATTTGTGATGGCATTACATACATTTCTTTGTATTTACCAGCATTAGAACCTGATTCAGGCGCTATTCCGTAGATGTATCTATTACCAGTTAGTTTACCAAAAGCTATTACTTCTGTAATAAAACTACTATAAGATTGCATTGGATTTGGTCGGTCTAATAACATGTGCAATTCAGTATCTTCTATTTCAACTAATGCACGTTTTTTTAATATTTCAGATTTATGTAAAACATTACCATCAACTAAACCAGATGTCATTGCTTTATATCTTTTGTAATCAGCTTTATTGTCTATTTCATAAACTTGAAATGGAATTGTAGTTGCAGCTTTAGTAATAATATTTATTAATGAATAAATAGTTGCATTTTTTCTATATCCTTCATTAATGTAAGTGTCGTCATTTTCTGGATTCCATAAAATACTTTCACCCAACCAGTTATAAATCGCTCTGTTATATTCAGCTGCTGATTGTTGTGCGTTTTTAGTAATTAAGGATTTAAGACGGTCTAGGATTGATGCCATAGTTTTTACCTATAAAAAATTTTATGTAAAAATACAAAAATAAAAAGTAATTAAACTACAAAGAAATTTCTTATCAAATTACGCTCTATTGCATACGATGTAACGTCAATATGTTCATCATGTTTTGCATTAGGAAAAGTACCTACTTGCTGCAAGTATGCATCATTCCAGCTGTCTTTAATTAAGTAAACTCGACCACCTTCAATAAACGGTGACGATGCTCTTGCTCTTTCAATTTTACTGTATCTTACAAAATCTGTTTTTAATTCACTAACGTTGTAACCTGTTTCACGCCTTAATAATTGCACTAAAGATTTACCAGACGCTTTTGGTTCAACTAATATTTGGCTAATATGTACACCACAACTTTTAACAAAAGAAACTATAAATGATTTAAGTTCTGGCATCTCTAAATATTTATCTATGCTTTTTAGTATATAAAGATTATCACCGCTTTTACCACTTATCTGAATACCTGTTGGGTCATTCTTTGTGTCTTTAGTATAAGCACCATCAATAAACATTTCCCATTGTATATCGTTAGGCATTTCTGCTTTATTAATTATATTAAACCAATCTTTACGCCATTCACCACCCTCATCTGGCGCTGGGTCTTGCATATATTGACCAGCAAATGTATATCTATCTGCTTGCCTTATTGATTCTAATTCTTTAAATGAATGCTTACTTGCCCATAACGGTTTATTATCATTATCTATGGCTGATAGTTTTAAATGATGCCATGGCTCACCGCTGTTACCCTCTAATAAATATCCAGACAAATCATCTTCATGTAAGCGCTGCATTATTACTATAATTGGAACATCTCTATCATTTACCCTTGATCTTATTGTTGTATTATATCTGTTATTAATAAATCCACGCCTAACGTCACTTAAAGCGTCATCTGGTTTTAATGGGTCATCAATAATTATAGCGCCACCATTACCAGCACCAAAACCAGTTATTGCACCACCACTAGCAGTAGCATATACACCACCGCCTTGTGTTGTGTACCATTTCTTCCTACTTTGACTGTCCTTCTTTAATGTTAATTGCCATATTTTTTGGAATGCGTCTGATAGTATATATTCTCTAGTCATAGAACTATTATCTAAAGCTAAAGCATCTGAATAAGATAAGTGAATAAATTTTGCTCTTGGGTTTTTAGCTAGACACCAGCTAATGTACATTTTAACAGCTATTTCTGTTTTGCCATATCTTGGCGGTATGTTTATAATAAGGCGTTTTATCTCACCTCTAAAAACAGCTTCTAGGGTTTCTGCTAATTCAATGTGAAAGTTAGCCACTTCAAATTTAATACCAGTATTTTCTTTAAATATATACCTAGTAAAAAATAATAAAGAACTTTCGCATTTTTCTTTTATTATTCCATTAATATTCTTCATTTAGAATATCGTCAATTTTCTGTTGTGCTTCTGGTGATAATTTAGTTGTTGTTACGTCAGCTGTCATCTCAATATTTTGACGCTCTATATAGCCACGTTTACGCCCTCTAGTTTTTAACAGAAATATAGTTGCTGTTGTATTGCCTTCCATAATTTGTTGATGCAGATTAGTTTCTGCAAAATCTAACATAACGTTTTCTAAATCCTCAACCTTTTGTTTGTAATCTTCATCACTCTTTAACCACCTATAATGTGTGCATCTATCAATACCAGCCATAGGTGCAGCAGTTGATACAACACCAAATGTTTTTTCTAGTGCTGCAACCATTCTCTTTTTTAGTGTTGCATTATGTGGCTTTTTACTCATGATTATATTTTAAGTAAAGATACAAATATAATTCCCATATTTTATTTTGCAATTCTTTTTGACCATAATGGTTTGGTGAAATGATCTTTTTGTTTTTTTCTTTTATCTCAATGTAAATGCCTGATTTTCTGGGCATTGGACTTACAAATATGTCATTTGCAAAACACCATTGGATTGCCTTATAATGTTTTTTTGTCATTAAAAAGGAATATTATTGTCTTTAATTACTTCAAATTTTTTGTTTTCACGTGTCAAATGTTTGTAAACACCACCACCTTCATAGAAATCTGGTGCTATTTCAAAGTGTCCTAATTGACCGTTTTCTTTACGTTTTACCTTTTCTACATATACAGTGACAATATCACTCTTATACTTTGATTTTTGACCGATTTGCCTAAATACTATTAGACCATTATAAGATTTATTAAAAAAATCAGCTGACCCAGAAATATCATAAAGTGACGGTTTTTTATATTTACCCTCAATTGATTCTATTTTTCTAGGGTGTGCCACTAAAAATAAATGTGTTTTAGTTTGCTGACAAAATTGTGTTATTTGTGAAAGTATTTTGCCGATATAACTAAAATCTTTTTGCGCTGAATGATCTAACATATTGTAAGGGTCAATAACACAAATATTAATACCTTTTTGCAATACAAGCTGTTTAAAGGCATCTAAAATTCCTTTTAATGTTAAGTTCTCTAAATCTATTTTAACCCAGTGAAAGTGTTCTTGTATAAAGTCCTTGGTGTTATTCAAGTCATCATTAGTACACGTTTTTTCATTTAATTTATTTGCAATACGTTTTATGTGACCCTCGTATGGAAATGATTCAGGTGCAAACATTGCACATCTAAAGCCATATCTTGTAGCTAGGTTGCAGCATATTTGATCTACAATATCAGATTTACCGCTGTTAGGTATGCCAGTAACAACAGTCCATTCACCAAAAGCCATGTTAAAATAATTATCTGATGCGCCCATTCCAATAGAATAGTTTTTTATACCATTTTCATTATAATTTAACACACTATCCCAAATATTATCAATGTTTAATATCCCTTCTAGCGGAAAATTTTTAGCATTAATAACAATACTTCTTAAAGTATCTTTATCACCTTTAACTAAAACATCATTTGCGTCTTTATATTCACCAAAATCAACATATTTACATTTGTAATAACCAAAACGCCTTGCTAATTCATTTCTTAACATTAAACCAGGTGCATCATTATCAGTGCATAAAACTATTGTTTTTTTGTTTTCAAAGTATTTGTAACAATTGTCAAGATATTCTAATTTTTGACTGCCTTTACTTGCGCCATTAGGTACACTACATACACTGTAAAGACCAGCTTCATGTAAACTTAATGCGTCCATTTCACCTTCAACAATGTAAACAATGTCTAGTTCTTTTATATTATCTAAACCATAAAATATTAATTCAGCACCAGAAACCATTTTAAAGTTTTTTTCTGAATCTCTAAACTTTACATTTATTAATTGATTGTCCCTGAAATAATTAAAATTAATTACACGCCTTTTTTTATTTACTTGTGGCATGTACTCTAATGATTCACCTATCTGCCAATGTATTAATGTAGATTCTGATATTTTTCTTTGTTCAAACCAGTTTAAAACTCTGGCATTTATTTGTACATTTTGTCTAGCTGGTACAATATATTCAGGTTTTGTAGAAAACTTTTGCACTGTTCCTGACCAGCCGCAATTATGACAATTGTAGATACCTCTGGTGACGTTAACAGATAAACATTTGTCGCTTTTGTTTTTTCTGGTGTGACTGCATTTTGGACATGTTGTTTTGTATTCACCTGACTGTCTTTTAATTTTAATCCCTAAATTACTTAATTCGTTTATCATTATTTCGTTTTTATAAATTTATAAATTTAATTCATCAAATTCTAGCAAGCATTTTTTTTCTAATACAAATGCTTTTACTCTAGTCATTCTTAAATTATTTTTTTTAAAGATCATTTCATTTGTTGCAAAACCTTCAAATCTGTATTTAGGGTATTTACAAACAAACAAAGCAAAAATATTACAATTGGTTTTTGCATATTCTGGAACCATAAATGGATTAGAAACATTTCTGTTAACTTTAACATCTACTGTAAAATTTTTATATACACAATCATATTTATCTGTCCCTAATGTTTTTGATGTATTTAAAATTGTAAAGTCAGGAAATAAATTTAATTCTCTACAAAATATAAATTCAGCGCCAAAACCAACTTTATTTAATTCTACATCATTTTTTTTAGCAACTGTTCTGTAACCATTCCAACCAGTTTTTTCTTTATTTAACTGTCTTTCAGTAGCAATAGTCAAAACTATTTTCTGCTCTAATTCATCTAATGTAAATATTTGACCTTTTTTAATCATTAATAATTATTTTTATTTCATCTTCAGTCAACATTGTTTGTAACATTAGAAAATCAATGTCACCATTAATGGTTTTAGCGCCCACTAATGTTTTACCATTGGGGTCATTATATTTATAAAAACTTATATGACCTGGTATTTTTTTTCTTATGTCATTAATGGTAACAGATTTTTTATACATAAACCTGTCAATATATTTTACTCCATTTTTATCAGTGTTTCTTAATTTAAGTATTGTAAGAAAATTATTTTGCCAGAAACTATCTGTTCTTAATTCTTTGCATTTTAAATATACCTCACCTAAATCGTATTTATCTATGCGTTGTATTTTGTCTAAACAATCAAGCCAATTGTTTTTTTGCGCTTTTGTTTTAGGTTGATTTTTTTCTGGAAATAGATTTACAAAATGATCAAAGGCGTTTAAAACCCTATTATCATACTTTATATTACTTTTATTATTATATATATTATCTATATATATATTACTTTGTTGTTGATTTCCAGGCAGCGGTTTTCCAGTTAACGGTTTTCCAGTTAGCGGTACATCATTTAAGATATAATTATAACCTTTAAATTTACCTTCAACTTTAACTTGTTCACGTATCATAAATCCAGCAGCTGTTAATTCTTTTATACAAGTTTGTAAGGCATCACGTCCATTTTTAAAATGCGCCATAATAAATGTAAACGTAATATCTTGATTTTCTTCATGACTAAACAACCAACAATATAAACCAGTTGCAGCAGCACTAATATTTTTAAATCTAAAAATTGCAGACGGTATTATTACAAAACGTGAAAAACGTTTTGGTTTGATTATTTTATTTATTTTCATTTATTATTAGAATAATCTTTTTTGTGCTTTATGTTGTTCTATTCGTTTCTTTGCTGCTTCAAAGTATTCTTTATCTATTTCATATCCTGTTAGATCAAACCCTAAATTATGACAAGCTATAGCTATTGATCCACTTCCTAAATGTGTGTCTAATATTGTATCACCCTCTTTTGCATAATTTAAAAGCAACCATTCATAAAGTTTCACAGGTTTTTGTGTAGGGTGGATTCGATTTGGGTTTTGTGGGGCAATTTCTATCCATTTAGATGTAGTTCCTAAATTTTCTGACAAACTTGCTATTTCACACATCGACATAGTAAAATTTTCACTTATTGTTTTTTTCTTCCAAACTACAAAACCTTTCCATTGTGGTTGTTCAAAATTATTAGCACCCCATATTATTTGTTCTTTGCTTACTCTGTATAACTCTTTCCAATATTCGCTTGTTGGTCTACCTTCTAAACTTTTCATAGAACCGTTTGCTCTCATATCTTTTGTGGGTTGATTTACATCTCTGTATGGTGGATCAACAATAGCTAAATCAAACTGATTGTTTGACATATCTTTCATTGCTTTTACACAATCTTTATTATATATTTTCATTTATCTATCTAATATGACTTTTAATTTATCACAAAAAACTCTTATGTCATTGTAATATTTTAAAAAATCTTTTAATGGAATGTCTTTATCTTCAAACACTTCCCATAACACTTCAACTAACAAATCAAATTCTACTCTAGTCATTTTACCAACGTACTCATAATTAATGATCACATCTTCTGAAATGCTTTGTGTCCAGCGAACTTTTTGATTATTTGGGTCAAAGTAAACGTAACTATATTTGCTCATTATTTAAATATTTTTCTATTGTCTGTATGCATTTGTCATAGTCATTAAGCCAAACAGCCAGCCAATTATTATTATTAAGTTTTTTTAACCAATCCTTTTGCATTGCTGTCGGTTTATTATAACCAACTTTTAATTCAATTGCAAGTCCACTATAATTTTTATTTGTTTTAAATATTAATAAATCAGGAATACCAGCTTTACCACCTAAATATTTAAACTTATATCGTTCAAATACAGTTCTTTTACCCTCGTTAGGAACATGTACAAATAATAAAGTTGGGTGCTGATATTGTAAATATGAAATAACCCTATGCTGTAATTTATCTTCTTTGGTTAGATATTTAAAAAATGGGTTAGTTTTCAAAATTTATTTTTAAAGTTAATTTATTTTTCCATTAATTTTTTATATGCAGCTTCTAATTTTCCAAATTTTAATAATAAGTCATTATATTTTTTTACTAAATCTTTTAAGGAAACACCCATTTTGCTATGCTTTTGTTGTGTTAAAATTCTTATAAACTGATAATCTTGACTTATTTTTTTATCATATTTCATAATGTATGGTAATTCTTTAACGCCATACAACACTGATGCATGATTTTTATCTAATGATTTAGCTATTGCATAATATGTCATTTTTAAATCATTATAACATATATAATAATAAATATATCTTGGATAAACGTATGTCCTTTTCCTACATTTAACAGAAATATCTATTCCGTAAAATTTTTCTATAATTGCTCTTACTTTTTTCATAATAAATAACTACCATCATTAGCGTATTGATACCAATTATAACTTGGTATAACACCAGTTTCTAAATACATTTGATAATCTGCAAATGCTTGCTTCCAAGCTAAACGCCCTTGTTCTATCATTTCTTCGCTTAAAGCATAAACCTCAACAGTAAATGGATAAGTTGATTGTACAGTTATAAATCTAAAATGATTTATTTCTAACATATCCATATAAAATGCTGCTTGTAAATGATAAGAATATTTATAAACATCATTCTTAAATGCTTTAGGTGAATTGTCTTGACAAGTTTTAACATCAGCAATAAAATCTTTATGTCTATTTAAAACATCTGGTCTAATTCTAACATTAGCACCTTGATATTCACCATAATGTGAAAGTTCTATTTGTCCTTTAGAATAATATTGCGCTAATGTAGATTTTTTAAAATTTTTATTTATAGCATCAATACGATCTTTGTCTTGACCTGGCAACATAATTTTATTTTTAGCTAATTTTTCAGCAGCTGCAAATTGTTCTTTACCAGCTTTAGTACGCCTATCTATATTATGCAAAACATAATACTCTTTATTAAAATTATCTGGCTCTAAAAGTGCTGTATGTACAGCTGTTCCAAATGCCATTGATTTAGATTCAAATGGTTTTCTGTTTAAATAATGATAAACAGATTTTTTAAAAATTGTTTTAAGTCCAGAAGCGCTTATGCCTGGACTTGAATGATATTTTTCATTACTGTCTTTTGCTGTTTTCACCTTTAAGTTTTTTTATTTCTTGTTCTAATGCTTTTACCCTTTGCGCTAAAAAGTCAATGGTAAAATCTTTACTATCTAAATGTCTTTTATTAGTTATCATTCTGTTCCAGATATTATATGATCTTTTAAATCTCTATTTCTATTATATTGTTGTATATATGTAATTCTTTCTAATTCAAACGTCAAATGATCAATAGCTTTTTGTATGTCCTCATTTGGGGTATCATGTTTTTTATATGCTCTTAATATATAAGTGCAAGCAGTTCCTAAATGATAGTTTAAATTAAAATTATCTACTACTTCTTTTGCTGTATAATCATTTAAACCGTTATAATATTTGGGTGTTTTTACTTTCGTTTTTGGCATAATTATTTAATTAAAAAGGGTGGCAAAAGCCACCCTTGATTAAAAACTAAAATGGTAAGTCATCACCATTTTCTTCTGTTTGCTGAACCTTGCTGTCGGCTTTGTAAGTATTGAAACTCATGCTGCAAGAACCGTCACTATTTTTCCAAAGTGTTGCTCTATATTGCTCATTGCCTTGATACTCGCCTTTAGCGTTTTCGATTCCTTTTTGACGTAATGATTCGCCTAATAGCTTTGGTGTAATGATTACATTTGCTACTAGGTTTTCTGGTGCGTTGTCATTAGGTTTAAAAAACCTTACACCATCTACATAAATTGATTTGTTTTCTGCCATAATTTAAATTTTAAATTTTGATTTTATTTGATTTTTATATTCAGTTTTCATTCTAAATGCATTTAGAACGTTTTCTGCTTTCTTTTTTGTGCCTTTCAAGGTTGCATGAAATTGACTTTCAGTAAGCCATTTCCTGTCATCTTGTTTAGCAATAACGCTATTCATTTCATCAGCGCTTGCAATACTAGTATCTAAACCGATACCAAGATTTGCTAATGCTCGACCCCATGCAGAGGTTTCACAATTCTCAACATGTGATGTTTTATTTACCTTGCTGCTATCTTTTATTTCTTCAGCAGTTCCAGTAGCTAAAACAAAACCATCTTTATTTTTTACAATGGCTTGCATCATGATTGTGTTTTCGGTTTTTTCAATTACTTCAGTAGTTAATGAATGGTCTTTAAAATTTTCTCTAAAAAATTTAACACGCTCATGAACTTCAACGTAATTTTTACCATGAATATTTATTGTTTTCATTTTCATTTATATATTTTAAAATGTTATTAATTAATTGATCAAAACCATTATCTCTTAACAGTATCATTTCATTTACTGTAAAAGTTTCTGGTTTATAAATTCTTGATTTTAATGTAGGCATTGTGCATTCAAGTATTTCGCACACATCATAACGCCTTAATCGTAGACGTTTTAAATCGTCTTTAAATGCTTTTTCTATATACATGTCATTTTTATTAATTCACTGACAAAGATTAAAAAATATTTTCAATAAAACAAAAAAAATATTTTAAAATATATAAAAAAAACCGCCACAACTATAAAGTCATGACGGCTTGCAAACAGAAAAGGAAAGCAAGGTTTTATTCACTTGTTATTCTAAAATGACAGCTTATATCATCATCATCATTTGGTAAATGTGCTATCACTTTTGCGTTTGCTGATTTTACATTATATGTTAATCCATCTATATAACAACTCTGTGGGTCTTGTGCAATAGAAGTACCAAAATTAAACCATATTCTATTATGCATGCTTACAGGGTCGTTTTCCATATTTCTAAATGTCCCTTCATATCTTACTAAAAACTCTCTATAATCATTCATAATGTTTTGTAAATGTCTATGAAACATTGGTTTTACAACAGTATCTCTTGATCTTTTATATGCATATAGTGTAGGTATACCGTTTCCAGTGCTAAAATAATATGTGCCTGTTATTATTTTTTGGTCACTATAAACGTTGGTTGCAGAAGTTCTTTTTGCAAATTCTATGTATGAACTAGGAATTTGTCTATTATCGTTTGGCGCAGCAGCAAGACCAGATGGTTTAAAATAATTACCAATAATACCAACATTATCAAAATAAATTTCTTGAATACCTGAACCTGAATAAGTACAGTTTAAAACTTGTACACCTATTTGAATACCAGTAAAATTAGTTGGATAACCAGTACCATCAAAACTAATTGATATAGTTTGCCAATTATTAAAAACTTCGACTGTTCTAGTAATTGTAGTTTCTGTTGTAGTCCAGGTGCTGTTTTCATCGTCCCAATAATGAAAGTTTGGTGATCTACTAGCAACAATTCTGACTTGTACAGTAAAAGATAAAACACTGTTTTCGTCTTTTTCAGCAAATACACCAAATTGTGCTGTTGTTCCAGTAAAGTAATAATTCCAAGATTTTGCAGTTTGACCAGCATAATCAGAATTAAAAACTAATGTTTCACCACTCGTAGGTGCGTTAACAAATTTAATTGCTTTACGCCCTTGTTGTGAAAAATCATCAGTTACTAAACTTGCATAACTAGATAGAACCCAACCATAACTACCATATTCAAATCCAATATTTCTTGTAAATTCATATATGTTATTTTGTGTCGTTGTAAATTTATATCTAGCTTCATTAATTGGTTGTATGTATTCTCTGACTAAATCACCACCTACATTTTTTAAATTTGTTGGAACTACTTTTAAAACAGATTGATTGCTGTTTGACTGATAAACACCAGAAGAATTGTAAATGTCAGTTTGTATTACTTCATCATTAGCGCTAACTAATTGTGATGTTATGCTTGCCTGTATGCCTGTTGGCGTTGTTCCGCCAGTTGCAGAACTAAATATTGTAGATTTTACATTAGCATCAAAAATATTAGAATTTTCTACAATATACCAACGTCCATAAGATTGAAATATACGACAATTGTAATTTTTCAAAATTGCTTCTAATTGTTTTTTACAAGTAGGTAAATCAAATTTATTTATAAGTTCATTACGACCATTGGTAATTAAAGATTCTTGCATAACTTCTTTACGCATTGGATATGTAGGCGTTCCAAATGTTGTTGTCCATAAATCTGCCTGAACATATATCTCTAATCCTAAATTAAGGTTAGCAAGTATTGTAGCAATTCTAGTTCTATTAGCTAATCCAGTAGCTTCGTTAAAAGGATTTGTTCCTATTGGTGCATCATAATTATCTAAAGTACCAAGACCATCATATGCGTTTAAACTAAATCCAACTGGATTAGCTTTATATTCTTCTTTGAATCTATCAACAACAAGCCAGCCAATCCAATAAGTCCTATAAACGTTAGAACTATCTTTATAAGATATTTTTACTTTATATTCTCTTTCATCATGTTCATAAAAATCATCATAACTAACAGTGTCAGTAGTAAATAAATTTAGTGTACATACAGAACCAATAATTGGTGAATTGTATGGGTCATCATTAGCATTCCATTTTATTACGACTGGTTCAGCTTGCCCAACCATTGGCAAAACACTACCTGTATAACCATCTTTCCAAATTTCTATTTTTTTACCTTTGGTTAAGACATCACTAAATTCTAATCTATATTTAACACCGTATGCCATTAAATTAATCTGTTACGTGTACTGTTTGCTCTTTCAAGTGCAACCACTAAATCTTGTCCTTTAATCTCAAATGAACCGCCAACTTGTACTTGTTGAACGCCACCTGTATTACCTATCATATTTTTTAATTTATCTAATGGCGCAATAACTTCAGGATTGCTTCTCGCACCAGGATATTCACCCATTAAACCTAAAGTTGGTGCGCTTACAATACCACCTTTTGCAAAAGCTGCTGGTTTTTGTTGTGCAATTTTTTGTGATTGACTACTTGCAAATTTACCTAAAGCAACAAGCGCAATACCAGCGGCAATAGCAACAGCTGGATTTAAAGATTCTAATGCTTTTTTTATACCTTTTACACCTAAACCTATATGAATTGCTAATTTACCCATTTGTGTCGCCATTTGACCTAATGAACCTAATAAAACACTGCTTAAACTTTTGGCTAAATTACCACCGCCACTAATTGCTGCGCCTAATGCTTCACCAATACCAACAGCCATATTGTTTAATCCTTCAGTCATTATACCGCCTAATTCTTGGTTAAATGCTTTTGCATTAGCTATCATTTGATCTTGTTTTTCCATCAATGATTTTTGTGCGTCAGTTAGTTGTGTTACAACGGGATTTTCACCACCACCACCACCAGCGTCACTTACAGTTGGTGCTTCAACAGAACCACCACCGCCACCAGAAAACATGTTACCTAGTAAATTAGTTCCAAAACCTTTAAACTTTTCAACCACATTGTCTAAACTTCCTTGAACTTGGTCAACTGTTTTATGTTCTAACTGACTTGATAATGCTTTTATATAACTATCAGTAAAATCGTCTGCTATTTTTTCACCAGCTTTATCAGATATTTTTTCTGCTTCTTCAAAACCTTCTTCTAAAATGTCACCAAAAGAACCTTTTATGCCTTTTTCAGAAAATTCTTTAATTAGTTTCCATAGTGTTTTAAATGTGTTAACAAATTGATCAACATAAGACCTTATTTTAGTAAATACTGCTCTAAAACTTGCGCCAACACCAGCAATAATAACACGAAGCAAAACAGATGAATTATATAAATCGACAAATCTATTGTATAAACCAACAACAACTGGTAACACTTCACCCCAGTTTTTATATATAACATAAGCAACAGCTGCTAATCCAGCGGCAATTAAACCTATTGGTGACATTAACAAACTTAAAGCAGTTGTTAATCCACCTACCAAAGTTATTATAGTTGGTAATGCAACTGCAATACCGCCAAATGCTAGTATTAATTTTTGTGTTGTTGGATTTAATTCTCTAAACCTATTATATAAATTTTTTATAAAGCCAACAGCTTTTTGTATTGCTGGCACAACTGCAACTAATAATTGTTGACCTAAACTAGTTAAAGTTTCTTTTGCGCCATTTAATGCTTTTTGAAATTGAAAACTTGCTGACTTTGACGTTATATCAAATGCTTTAGCAGTTGCACCAGCGCTATTTGATAACTCATCAAAAATTTCTTTAGCATCTTCCATACCAGCACCAGTCAAATCTAAAACTCCTTTTAACGCTCTTATGTTAGGAAATATACTTGAAATGTCAACACCAAACTCTTGTGTTCTGTTTTTTAACATTTCTAATGTAGCCATTAAACCATCTTCAGCTAAACTTTGCTGAACTTGGTCTGTACTCATACCCATGTTAGATAATGCTTGAACAGCTTGATCAGTTGGTTTTTTTAATGATGCTAATATTGCTGTTAGTTGTGTTGCGCCTGTTGCAGCGTTTGTACCTGTTCTGGACATAGCAGCCATCGCAGCACCTACCTCGTGAAACTCAACACCCATATTTGATGCAATTGGTATAACACCACCCATTGCGCCAGCTAGTTCACTAGATTCTAGTTTACCTTCACGAACAGCTGCCGTTAAAACATCTGTTGCAGCGGTTGCATTTAATGTATCAGAACCATAAGCATTCATTGCAGATGTTGCTAGATCAGCAATTGTTTTAGTTTCACCTAAACCTGACGCAGCTGCTTTCGTTGCTATTTCTAATGCTTCCATTGAATTTTTAGCATCAAGACCAGCAGAAGTTATAAAGAATAAAGCGTCACCAGCTTCTTGACTTGAAACACCAGTTTCTAATGCCATTTTTTTTGCATGTTGACCAAGTTTGTCAACTTCAGCAGCAGACATTCCTACAAGCGCTTTTATTTTAGTCATTGACTTATCAAAGTCCAATGCCATTTTTACACCAGCGCCACCAATTAAACCCATTGGAATTGCAATAGCTTGTAAAGAACTTCCTAGTCCTTTTAACTTACTTCCAAAAGATTTTAGTTTACCTTGTGCGCTAGACATTGCTTTATTCAAGCCACTAGCATCACCATTAATTTTTACTTTAAGTGGTTGTGTTGCCATGTGTAAGATTTAAGACAAAAATACAAAAAACATAACAGTTATTTTTTCTTGCTAATACCTTTAACTTTAGCAGCAAATTTTTCGTATTGTTCACGTGTAGATTTTGGTTTACCACGTTCTAAATAAACGTCTTGTGGTAATGGAAAAAGTTTGTCTGGTGTTATCATATTTGCACGTTTATCAACATTAATATTAAATAACATCATAGCAATATAACGTGTGCGTTCCCATTCTAAATTTTGTTTGATTTGATACGATTCGCCAAGCAGTTGATTTTCCTTCCAGGTATTTGTCCAAAAGTCATTTGGCGTAATTCCAACTTGTCCAATGTAATAATCAAATAAGTCGTCCCAACTTATGGACTTTTTTACTTTCCCTTTTTTGTGGTTTTAGTAACTGTTCTTTTTATTCCAACATTAAGATCGTTGCCAAGAATTTTAGATTCCATCATTGCCGAAACTATATCTTCTATTTTTTCTGCTGGCATTTCATCTAACCATGAACCAACTGTATAAACATTATAATCTATTTCATTGTTGTTTTCTTGGTCAAATGCCAAAAGCGCTGAATATATCAGCGCTCTAATTGTTGACAGATTAATTCCTTGTTGAAATATTTCACCAATCTTATCAATTGGTATTTCTAGTAAATCGGTAAAGTTCGTCCAAAAATTCATTGAAAAATGCATGGTACGATTTTTACCCCCCAATTTTATTGAGTAATAACCCCTTTTCCTGTTTGCCATTTTTTTAACTATTAATTAGTAGATTTTGCAATGCTGCCAGTTAATGTAATTGAACCTGAATAACTTACTGGTGATTCCATTTCAGCAGATTGCTCTAGTGAACTTAAAAATCCTTCAGCAGTATAAACAGCATCACCTGTTTCAGCTGTTCCAAAAACACATGTTAATTGTGTTCTAGCTAAAAGGTAATCTGCCATTTCAATTGCATTGGCTGCATCACTATAATCAACTAAACCTTCAAAAGATATTTCACCACTAATAACACCAGCAATAACTTCTTGGAATCCGCTAGAATCCTTTGTTGTAGCTTCTGGCAAGTCATTAGACAATGTAAGTGAACAACTAGTAGTGTGTCCTAGTGTTGCTGTTTCAATCTTTAGAATTAAATTAGTTCCATTAAAAACTGATGTTGTAGCCATTTTTTATTTTTTAAATGATTAAATATTAGTTACAAATATACAATTTTTTTAATTAAGCAACTTGCCATTCAAAGTTGGCGTTTTCCCATAAAACATCAGTTGTATTCCAGTATCGATCAGTCCCTTCTTGTTGTATGCTAAACAATCCAGTCAATTGTATTTCAACGTCAAAAGTTACAGCGGTTTCAGATTCAGCTGTTTCTTCAACGTTTAATAAAATACCGTTTCCTATTAATAATAAACCATCAAATGCTGATTGTTCAAAAACAAATTCACTTTGCTGACGTGTTAATACCATGTCAGCTAATTGTTCAAAATTTAAAGTATCGGAATAATCTGTAAGACCAGAAACTGATATTGTGCCTGATCTTACACCAGCAATGACTTGCTTAAACCCAGCTGATTCTTTAGTGGTGGATTCAGGCAAGTCAACGCTTAATGAGAATTTAGTTTGTGTGGAATGTCCAAGTATATTGCCGTCATGGAACAAACCAAAAGATGTTCCATTTATTAACGCCATTACTCTTGATTTTCTTCTTCAACAACTGTATAACTACCGTCTTTTAAATCTACGTTTATTTTACCATATTTTTCAACTAGTTCTTCACGAAAAGTTTGCATATCATTTTCCAGATTTTCAAACGCTTTATGTAGTTTTTTAGTTTGTGTAGCCATTGCACCAATGTCAAATAAAATTGCATTTTTTGCAGCTTCATGTTGTTTTAATTTTTCAAATTCTTGTTCTTCTAAATTTGCCATTTTTCTGTTTTTAAATTAATTATTATTCACTATCACTTGGCAGTGGTAATGTTTCTGTTGTTGGGTTTTCCATTTCAGCTATTTGTGCATCAATGTTAGATTTCATTTCAACAACGTCCATTTCAGGTTCAATCCAAGCAACTACGTCATCTTTTGTTAAATCTGCAAAAGGTGTAAAGTTGTCTGGGTCTGGTGCGCCCACTGATTGTGTGCCAATTATAGTAGCAACGTTACCGTTACTATCTTCACCATTAAAACGCCAATGGACATTATATACAACGGTTGACAGATCACCTTCAGTTGGTCTGCAATCAACAGCTGGAATATCCCATGTGTAAGTATTTGCCATAATATATATTTTTTACAAATATACTAATTTAATTATTTTCCAAAGCGCTTACTCTAGCTTTAAGCGCTAAATTTTCATCTTTTAATTCTTGTACAGATTTTATTAGTAATGGCACTAATTTAGAATAGTCAACGCATTGCATATCTTCTGCATCTTTTTCACCTGTAACTGCGCCAGGAACTACTTGATCTAATTCATGTGCAATAACACCATAACTTCTGTCATCTTGATTTTTCCATTTAAAGTCATAAACATCAATGTCAGATATTATATTAAGCCCATTAAAATCTCTGTAATCTTCTTTTAATCTATAATCAGAACCAGTATTGTAATTAACAGCTGTTCTACTACTGTTAAATGATATATTACCAACACTTGTAGCTGTACTTGTTGACCAAAATTTAATTAAACCACCAAAGCCAATACCATAAGAATTTCTAACATTTATGACAGCAGAACCACCACTAGTTGCAGTTGTTTCATTTACAAATCTTGCAATACCGTCATTATAACCAGCACCAGTATCAGCTTTTTTAGATTCTAAAAATCCAGAAACTAAAACACCATCACTTGTTGTTTCTAATTTTTTACTTCCGTTATAATATAATTCAACTTGTGCGTTTTCAACTAGCTTTGCCATGTATTCTGTATCAGCTTCGTTGCTAAATGTTAAAAAATTACTAGATATAATTAAACTACCTGTTCCACCATCTTTAATAAAACTATTACTACCATCATGATATATTTTTAAATCACCAGCTGTACCAAAATTTGCTTTTACGTCATCAACAAATATTGCGTCTTTTTGGAAGTTAACATTTGTGCCACCACCAGCTAAAAAGAAATATGTAGTAAATCCACCACTGCCATCATCACATCTAAAGAAGATATCTCTGCCATCTGCTTTATTTGTTATATATAAATCACCAGTATCACTTTCAATAACAGAATCTGAACCGTTGTGATATATTTGTAAATCTGAACCTAAACCTAAAATAAGTTTTTCGTCATCACCCATGTATTGGTTACCTCTTAAAGTAAAGTTACCTTCAACATGCAATGGGTTAACTGGTAAAGTAGTTCCTATGCCTAATCCAATATCATTTAATCTCATTATCTCTGAAGCATTATTATACCATCTATATAGTGGGGTTGAACCTGATAAAAAGCTGATTCCGTCTATTAATGAAGTACCAGATTGGCCAATTTCTATTATATCATTTGTTTTACCTATTAATTTTCGAAGGTTATTATTGTCTTTAGTAAAAATAAAATGGCCCTCTGTAATAGCTGCTGCTACTATGGTATAATCATTTTCACTTCCTCCGCCATTCCAAGTTCCACCTTGTAAATTTAAAACACCGTTAACGTCTAATTTTACAGCTGGCGAAGTAGTTCCTATTCCCAAATTACCTTCATTAGCACAAACAAAAGAAGCATTAGTATCTTCAGACAATCTAAAATCTGTGCCTGAATTTTGAATACCTCTGTTAAATTGTATTCTGTTATCAGCTTCGACAAAACTCATTTCACCCCACGCATTGTTAGCAGCATTATACATTCTATATGCTTTTGTTGCGCTTACAGATACATTTCCTACAACGTTTAATTTAGTAACAGGCGAAGTAGTTCCAATACCAACATTACCACCACTTGTAATACGCATTCTTTCATTAGAACCAGCAGTGTTAAATATAATGTTAGAAGCATCAGTTCTGTAATCAGTTATATGAATACCTTGATTTCCGCCACCATCAGGTATATATTTAATTTCACCAT
>Ga0070749_10000364_pt1 | contig 30183 bp, 52 predicted proteins | sample VirMetDEL_Nov_18_FD_75180 | JGI IMG/M metagenome (GOLD analysis project Ga0070749, IMG submission 75180) | Aqueous microbial communities from the Delaware River and Bay under freshwater to marine salinity gradient to study organic matter... | ecosystem: Environmental > Aquatic > Marine >...
ACTTTACGACATCGGGAAATTTGAAGGCGATAAATATGCCGAAGAATTTTTTGATATTCGAATGGACTGCGTTGTGGGTGCGGTGCTTTTTTTTTGGACTTTAAAAATCGAATTATTGAACAATATTCTGGCTTATTCCGAACAAGTGGTGACGACGGAAATGAATTCGGAAGCGGTGGAAGTTTTTTCGAACGCTGGGGTTGGTATCACTCAATTGCAAAAATTGCGAGAGGAAATTATTTTGACATCGAACGAGTTGAAGCAACAAACTTGCATTTTGCGCTTACCTTCCTTTTGTATTTAAAGGAACAAGAAGAAGAAGAAGCGAAACAAATAAATAATAAATTCAAAAAGAATGAATGAATTTTATAAAATAATAGAGTTTTTAAAATCGACAATCGAATCGAATCCGTTGGTCCATACAATTACACATGGCACACCGGATTTAATCGACATTGATAAAAAGAACATTTATCCGCTTGTTCATTTGAACGTAACGCAATCGCAAGTTTTAAGCGGTTATGTTTCATTTGATATTGAAATCACTTCATTAGACATTCGCAACGTTTTGAAATCAAACGTTCGCGACAAGTTTTTAGGAAATGATAACGAACTTGACAACCTAAACACGTGTCATGCCATTTTAAACCACTTAATTACTAAATTGAAGTTGCAATACAACGACTATGACGTTGAGTTGTTAAACGAGCCGAATTTGATTCCTATGCTATTGCAATTTTCAAATCAGTTGGACGGGTGGCAAACAACATTGACACTTGGAATTAAGAACGAAGTAATTGTTTGCGATTAATGGATCAAGACGAAACAAAAAAAACGTTCGAGGAATTTGGCAAATATGTCATTGAACGTGCGAAATCAAATTTAAAAAAAGACGGAAAACAAGCGTCGGGAAAATTGATTGAATCGTTGGACTTTGAATTCAAACAAAATCCAAATTCAATCGAGTTTGATTTTTATGCCGAGGACTATTGGAAATTTGTTGACAAAGGGGTCAAAGGAAAAACGAGTTCGGCAAAAGCGCCAAATTCGCCGTATCAATTCGGAAGCGGAACGGGAAAAAAAGGCGGTCTTCGAAGTGCGATTGACAAGTGGGTAATTCGAAAAGGATTGACAAACGTTCGCGACAAGCAAGGGCGATTCGTTAACCGCAAACAAATGGTATCAATGATTTCGAGTGCGATATATAATCGAGGTTTGACGGCAACTGAATTTTTCAGTAAACCATTTGAACAAGCGTTTAAGCAATTGCCGGACGAAATCTTGGAAGCATACGGAAAGGATTTCGATAAATTTTTAACAAAAGAACTTGAATAATGAAAAAAATATTTGTACGAAGTCCGTACCTTATAACGATTGACGAAGTAGACCAAACGTCAGCAAAGTTGGACGTGTATTTGTGGAACAAAGGCGATTCAGTCCCAACAATTCCGGCCTATACTTTGAGCGGAACAATTGCAAGTGAATTTCAAACCGCTATCAGTTGGAACGTTGCAAATTATGCAAAGGAATATATTAAGCCAGTCAAACCGGTTTCAGTTAGTACACCAACTGAAGAATCAACAAAAACTTGGTGCTATTTAAAAGTTGTCATGTACTCAAACGACGTTGAAATTGGCGAAGAAACTTTCGCTTGTTTAAATGGATATACAAGTTATTTCGACGGACAAAATTTTTACAACGACGGAATTGTTTTTCCATTAGTAGCGACTTCAATCAAAATTCAAAAAACGCCTTCGTTTATTCCTTATGTAAATGTTTTTTATGAGCAAGGCGAATACGAAATAATTGGCGTTGGAACATTGAGCGTTGGTGAGCCAACAATGTACAAATTGCCTTTGACTGCAAATTTAAACGGGGACGATTATTTCGAATATTTTTCCGAGGAAATTTGTGAGCCGAAATATACACCGGTAGTTTGTTCGTTTGTGAATAGATACGGCGGTTGGCAATTCTTGACATTTTTCAAAGCGTCGAGCGAATCAATCGAAGTTGAATCAAAAGATTTCAATTTGTTGCCGTCTTCAATTGATTACGATATTTATCAAGGACAAAAGCAAAGATTCAATTTTCAAGGCAAACAATCAATCCGTTGCAATACTGGTTGGGTTAATGAAAATTATTTTAATTTGATTCAAGATTTATTGTTGTCCGAAACGATATTGCTTGACAACGTGCCGGTAACTTGCAAATCAAAATCGAGCGCAAAAAAGACGCACTTAAAAGAAAAAAATATCAACTACGAAATTGAATTCGAATATAACTTCGGGTTAATAAACGACGTAATTTAATGATAGTATCTTTATACATATACACCGATTCGCTAATTTCAAATTTCACGCCGTTAACTGCGGACACAACTTTTTTGACTGCCGACACAACGGAATTTAGAGCGGACCAAACAAGAACGGAAGAAAAAATCAAAGGAAGAATCGCGCGAAGAATTGAACTTTACAACGACGAAAAAATTTCAGTGAGTTCGTCGATACAAAACATAAACGATATTTCGAAAGTGTTCACCGATTATTCGAATTCGTTCACTATTCCGGCGTCAAATAACAACAACGAAATATTTCGTCATTGGTACGAAAATTCAATTGACGAAGGTTTCAATCAATTGATTCGTTACGACGGATTCATTGAAATTGACACACAAATTTTTCGTGTTGGAAAATGGCAACTTGAATCGGCTTCAATAAAAAACAACCGAATTGAAAATTACAAAATAACTTTCTACGGAAATTTATTGTCGTTGACCGACCGATTCGGCGAAGACCGACTTCAAGATTTGAACACCTTGAATGAATATACAATTGATTACGACGGCGACAACGTTGCAACGTTAATTCAAGCGTCACACGAAGAAGACGTTTTGTTTCCTTTGATTAGTTCGCAACGCGTTTGGCAATTTGGCGGTGGCGGTGCTGAAGACATTTCAAATTCAGCGAATCCAATTGTTTACAATGAATTGGCACCAGCGTTAAAATTGGCGCGTGTGTTCAATGCAATTGAATCGAAATATAATGTCACATTTAGCGGAAACTTTTTGACGCAATCACGTTTTAATGAGGCGTATTTGTGGCTAAAAAATAAGGAAGTATTTAAACAAATGTCGTCACCTACAAGGGTCAATTTTATAAATACGCCGGTTGTAAGTGGCAACGGCGGAATGTTTGAATTGGATTTGGCAAACGATACATATACACCCGTTTACGTTCAAGAATATTTGTACAACGAATCGCGATTGATTTTGAATTTAACGACTTCGTGTGATTGGGTTGTAAACTATTACAAACAAACTTGGAACGGAGTTGAATATATTAGTGAATTAGTGTATAGTTTGAACGGAACGAGTAACTATATTGACGTTTTGATATATCTTGAAATATTAACAAACAATTTTGAAGTTGGGTCGCCGTGTTACATTGAGGTACAAACATCAATTCCGGTGACATATACCGGAACGCTTTATTCTCGATATTTAACTTATAATACGAGTTCAAATGAATATGACACAAACGAAACTTTAATTGATTGCGCCGGAACAACTGGGGCCGAATTAGATTTGACGAAATACGTTCCCGATATTAAAGTTGCTGACTTTGTTAGCGGTGTTTTGAAAATGTTTAATTTGACCGCGTTTTCTGAAAATGAAACCGACTATACTTTTGAGCAATTGGAAAATTGGTACTATCAAGGGCAAATCAAAGATTTTTCACAATACACGATTTCGGACTTTGAATTTGAAAGAATCAAAGCGTACAAATCAATAAATTTTGAATTTGAAAAATCCGAATCATTCATGAATCGCGCGTTTTATGATAACATAGGTCGTGAATATGCGAATCTAAAATATAAATTCAACGTTGACGGAAGCGATTACAATATTAAATTGCCGTTTGAAACGTTGTTATTCAACAAATTCACCGGAACGGAATTGCAAGTTGGTTATTCTTTGGACAAAACATTCAATCCTTATATTACAAAGCCGGTTATTTTATACCGATTGGACAATGTGAGCATTGGTGACGACTTCTATTTTTCAAATGGAACGACAACAACGGCAATTTCAAACTATAATGTTTTCGGACAAGACGTTTCATATAACGGACAAACGCACACGTTGAATTTTGGTCAAGAAATTTCGTCGTATTATTTGGAATCAATGCAGAATTCTTTATTCAACGATTACTATTATAATTATTTAGCGAATTTATATTCCCTAAAATCAAGAATGGTCAAGGTGAAAATGCGTTTGCCTTATATTCAATTGTTGAAATTGAAACTAAATGACCGAATTGTTATTCGTGACAAACGATATATTATCAATCAGTTCACAACTGACTTGACGACGTTCGAAGTTCAAATGGAATTGATTCAAGATTTTAGAAGTATTACTTTTTCAAATATAACCGGAAGAACAATTGATTCAAGTTCACAAACTTTGCGCTTTGATTACGTTTCAAACAAGCCATTGACTTGGGTTGCGTTGAATGATCCAGACGCAATGATTATCACAATCGAAAATTTTGATACCTACGTTGAAATTGAAGTTAAAGAAAATTACACCGGTATTGAAAAAATTTATAGTTTGACAAATGAAAACAACGATTTAATTGTAATTACTCAAAATGGATAATTTAATGGAGTTGCTAAAATTAGCACAAAATTTTCAAGCAAATGAAATCATTTCAATTGCAAAAGGGAAATATCAATTTCCAAAAAATATAAAAGGAATTCTTAAAAAAGCGAAACAATGGCGGTTGAAAAAATAATTGACGTAAAAATACAAAGTGACGGCGCAGAACAAGCGGTCAAATCTTTAAAAACCCAATTCCGCGAAGCGCAACAAGAAGTCGCGGAATTGAGCGCGAAATTTGGTGCAACATCAAAAGAAGCGGTCGAGGCCGCGAAACGTGCTTCCGAATTAAAAGACGCAATCGGGGACGCAAAATCTTTGACCGACGCATTCAATCCCGACGCAAAGTTTAAGTCTTTGACGTCGTCTTTGTCGGGTGTTGCCGGTGGGTTTTCAGCCGTTCAAGGTGCTATGGGTTTAATGGGTGCGGAATCGGAAGACGTTGAAAAAACGCTTTTGAAAGTTCAAAGCGCAATGGCATTGTCAACCGGTCTTCAACAACTTGGTGAAAGTGCCGACGCATTCAAGCAATTAAAAGCGGTTGCATTAAACGCATTGAACGGAATTAAAACTGCAATCGGGTCAACCGGAATCGGTTTGCTTGTTGTTGCTTTGGGTGCAATTTACGCATATTGGGACGACATCAAAGAAGCGGTGAGCGGTGTATCGGAAGAACAAAAGAACTTGACCAAATTAAGTCAAGAAAATTTCGACGCTGAAAAAGGAAAACTTGACGCGATAGGAAGCCAAGACAATATTTTGAAATTGCAAGGGAAATCCGAAAAGGATATTCTTAAAATGAAAATTGCACAAACCGACCAAACAATCAAAGCCGGTGAAATCAATATTCAAAATCAAATCAATTCCAACAAAATGGCGTTGGAAGCGGAAAAAAGAAACTATCGCCTTTTAAAATCTTACATTGATTTCGTGTCAATGCCTTTGAATGCGTTGTGGACTTATTCAGCAAAAGCGGTCAACGGAATTATTGACATGGTCAATAAAATTCCTGGCATTAATATCGAAGGAAAACTTGACGAAAAATTAGTCGAAAAATCTGCGGATTGGTTGACAAAACTTGCATTTGACCCGAAGAAAGCCGAAGCCGAAGGAAAACAACAAATTGCCGAGCAACAAAAAGTTTTGGCAAAAATGAAAAACGACAAAGCGGGGTATCAAAATCAAGTCAATGCAATAGACCAAAAAGCAAGTGACGACGCAAAAGCGAAAGCGGAAGAAAAAGCGCAAAAAGAAGAAGAAGCACGAAAAAAAGAATTGGACGAATTGCAAAAGCAAAAAGACGCTTTAAAAGCAATTGAAGAAAAAACCGCAAAGGAAATTGAAGACTTACAAGCCAAGACCGAACGTGAAAAATTAGAACTTCAAGCGAAGCGCGATTTGGCGGAATTGGACGCAATTAAATTATCCGAAGAAGAAAAGCAAAAAGCACGTCAAGAAATAATCGACAAATATAAAATTCTCGGAAAAGAACTTGACGAAAAAGAAGCGGAAGAAAAGACGATTAAAGATTTGGAAAAAAACCAAAAAGAATTGGAAGACCAAGCGTTGTCATTCGAAGAACGAAAAGCATTGCTTGACGAACAATCAACTTTAATTGACGAAGGAATTTTCAAATCGGAAGAAGACCGAACGAAAGCAAAAGAAGCAAACACAAAGGCAAGAATTGAACTTGACAAATTAGAAGTTGAATCAAAACAAGCGCAACTCGAAGGAATTGGAAATGCGCTTTCTCAAATGTCAGCGATTGCCGGTGAATCTACAAACACGGGAAAAGCACTTGCAATCGCTTCGACTGCAATTTCAACTTATTCAACTGCACAAAAGGCCTATGAATCTGCATTCCTTCCGGTGCCAACCGTTTCTTCTCCGGCACTTGGGGCGATTTTTGCGGGTGTTGCCGTTGCGGGTGGTTTAATGAATGTCAAAAAAATATTGTCAGTAAAAACACCAAGCGGAAAAGGAAGTGCGGTTTCTGCTCCGTTAATTTCAGCCGGTGGCGCAACGTCCGCACCAAGTTTTAATGTTGTTGGAAATAGCGGAACTAATCAATTGGCGTCTTCGCTTGGAAGTGCTATTCAATCAAACCCAGTTCAAGCGTACGTCGTTGCAAGTAATGTGACAACCGCACAATCATTGAATCGCAACATCGTTACAAATGCGACACTTGGATAAAAAAAGTTTATAACAAATTAAAATTTTAAATTATATATATATGTTACCAACCTACGAAATAAAATTTGAAGAAGGAAAAGTTGACGGGGTGTTTGGAATTTCACTTGTTGAAGATCCGGCAATTCAATCGAACTTCATTGCATTGAGCAAACAACAAAAAATTCAATTGTCAACTATTGACAATGAAAAAAGAATTTTGCTTGGCGCGGTTTTAGTTCCCGATTTGCCAATATACCGAAATCAAAACGGAATGGAATTCAATATTGTATTTTCAGCCGACACGATTCGCAAATCAATGGAAAACTTCTTTAAACAATCGTATCAACAAAATTCCTCGTTGGAACACGACCAAGAAATTGACGGCGTGACATTTGTTGAATCTTGGATAAAAGAAGACGACGTTCACGACAAGTCGGTTGCTTATGGAATCAATGAGCCTAACGGCACTTGGTTTGCTACAATGAAAGTTGACAATGACGAAATTTGGAACGACTATGTTAAAACCGGACAAGTGAAAGGATTTTCAATTGACGGAATGTTTGACTTGGAAAAAATTAACTTAAATAATGCTATGAATTTAGAATCAATTACAAATGCAATCAAAGAAGGATTTGAAGCAATTTTGAGCAACAAACAAAAAGAAGTTGTTGTTGAATTAGCGCAAATCAAATTGATTGACGGGGTCACTATTTTAGAAGCAGAATCATTTGAGGCCGGAATGCCGGTTTTCGTGGTTGCTGAAAATGGTGAAAAAGTTCCGGCTCCAATTGGAGAACACGAACTTGAAGACGGGAAAATTTTAGTAATCACCGAAGAAGGAATGATTGCTGAAATTAAAGAAAAAGTTGTTGAAGACGTACAAAAAGAAAGCGCAGACGTTGAAATGAATGCAGACGAAACTCAAAAATTCGTTGATATGATTCGCGAAATGTTCACGCAATTTTCAAAACAAGTTGCAAACGAAATTGAGGCAATCAAAGTTGAAATGAAAGCCGAAATCGAAACTGCAAAATCAACAAAAGAAATCAAACCAAGCGCAAAAGTAACGCCGGAAGTAAAAAACGAAGTTACAATTGCAATGACTAAAAAAGAAAGAATTTTATCAAACATTAAAAATTTGCAATAATGGCAACAACTACAACAATCACTTCAAATTATGAAGGAAAAGCGGCCGGTGCTATAATCGGACAAGCATTCAAAGAAATTGACACAATTTCAAAAGGTTTAATTACAATTGCTGAAGACGTAAACTTCAAATTGTCTTTAAGAAAAATTCAGTACACAAACGGAACAACGGCTTATTCTTGTGGATTTACTCCAGCGGGTGCAATCGTTTTAAACGAAAACACTTTAGAGCCTAAAAAATTCAAAAATGATTTAGACGTTTGTAAAGAAGATTTCCGCGCAACTTGGTCGGACGGAATTATGGGGGCAAACGCTTCAAATCCAAACGCTCCGGCTGACATTATGGAAGCATTACAAATGGAAGTTTTAGGAGCAATGGCTGAAAAATTAGAAACTGATATTTGGCAAGGTGACGCCGGAACAGCTTCTGAATTCGACGGATTCTTAACTTTATTTGCTGACGACGACGATATCATCAAAGGTGGTAACGGATTGACAAATCCAACGGCTCACGTTTCGGAATCAAACGTTTTAGATTCTTATTTAAAACCAGCATTAAACGCCGTTCCTTATGCTTTAAGACGTAAAGAATTAGTTGTTGCGGTTTCTCCGGACGTTGCTCAAATGTACGCTTTTAAATTAGCGACTGCTGGTGTAACAAACGGACTTGGAAATACTGACTTCGCTTTGTCAATTGGAAGATACCAAATCCAAGTTGTGAACGGCTTACCGGACGAAAATATCGTAATTTTCGAAAAGAAAAATCTTGTTTTCGGAACTGGTTTATTGGCTGACTATAACACATTCACACTTGTTGACGAAGATTCAATCGGTTTATTAACCGGAAAAGTTCGTGGAAAAGTTGTTTATTCTGCGGGTGTTGGTTACTACAACCCTAGCGAAATCGTTTGGTTGAAATATCAATCAGCATAATAAAAAAAATGACCGCGATTTAAACGTCGCGGTCTATTTTAATAACATTTAAAAATATAAATATATGTCTTGTTTAGTTTCAAAAGGTCGTTTATTAAATTGTAAAGACCAAAAAGGCGGAATAAAAGCAGTTTATTTCGCGAATGGAACTGCTGAAGATTTCGGAATGACTATCGCAACGCACGTTGTTACTTCATTAGGTACTTTGGACGAAGTTTTCAAATACGAAGTAAAAGCAACAACAAACACATTGACGGAAACCGGCACTTCTTCGGAAGACAACGGAACGTTTTTCGTGGCTCAAGCGTTGGCGGTAACGCTTCCAAAATTATCGGCAGATTTACAAGCACAATGTCAACTAATTTGCGCGGGAAGACCGAGCGTTTTTGTTGAAGATTACAACGGAAACATCGTTTTAGTTGGTGCTTATAATGGTACAATGTCAAACATGACAAAAGTCAGCGGGGGTGCTTCGGGTGATTTGAGTGGATTTACTTTGGCGGTTAATGCTGAAGAAAAAGACAATTCACCATTCCTTGACAATACGACAAAAACCGCATTGAAGGCAATCGTTTCCGACGTTGTGGTTTCATAAATTGTTCATTTTTTGTAAAAGACGCAATTCATTCATTTGGATTGCGTTTTTTTTTGTTACATTTTAGATTTTTTTGTTATTTTAATATGGTAGTATTTAACCCAAACGACGAAATTCATTCATTGCGTTGCATTCCAAGAAGGCAATGTGAAGTTGTTATTTTGAAATTACGCAACGAATTAAAAGACACAATCGAAACTTTTGAAATTCCAGCATTGGAATTTGGCAACTATATGGTTTTAGAATTCGAAAAAGTATTTGTTCAAGGTGAATCTTCGGACATTGAAATTTTTGACGCGATTCACGAAGACGAATTGTTGTATCGTGGGAAATCATACGCAACAACCCAAACTGATTTGGAAAATTTCAAATTGACAAAGGGTGTATTAAAATTATAAAAATGGAAAACAATATTCAAATTTTACAACTTGCCAATTATGTTAGGCCGGAAATCAAAGAAGTTTCGGGCAAAAAGTGGGTGTTGAATGGCGACAAAAATCAATTCTATTACGATATTATTGACGCTTACAACGGATCACCTACGAATTCGGCAATCATTGATTCTTATTCGCAATTCATTTACGGAAAAGGATTGACTTCAAAAGACAAATTCAAACAGCCGTCCCAGTGGGCAAACGTTGTTTCAATGATTTCAAAAAAAGATTTGCGAAAAATCGTCAAAGATTTTGAAATGTTCGGCGAAGCGTCTTTTGAAATCAAATATTTGGACAATAAAATTTCAAAAATTTTCCATTTACCAAAACAATGTGTTGCGCCGGAAATCGCAAACGAAGAAGGCGAAATTGTTGGGTACTATTTTAGTTATGATTTTAGAAACGTAAACAAATATAAGCCACAACGTTTTGACGCGTTTGGATATGGTGAACAAGCGAAAGGCGAACGAAGTGAAATCTTTGTTATTCACGATTACCAAGTTGGTCAATTCTATTATGCAAATCCTTCGTACGTTTCGGGACTTCCTTATTCAACATTGGAAGCGGAAATCGCAAACTATTGCGTTAATCACATTCAAAACGGATTGTCATTTGGTCACGTTATAAATATGAATACAGGCGTTCAAATGTCGGAAGACGAAATTCGTCAAAATACTGCTGAAATACGCAAACATTTAACCGGATCATCAAACGCGGGGAAATTCTTTTTGAATTGGAACGACAACAAAGATTCGGAAATCACAATTGCGCCGTTGGAAGTAAGCGACGCACATTCACAATATCAATTTTTGTCAAGCGAAGCACGTCAACAAATTATGACTTCGCACAAATTGACATCGCCTATGTTGGTGGGGGTAAAAGAAGCGTCGGGATTTTCTTCAAATGCTGACGAAATCGCGGTTGCGTTTGCTGAATTAATGGAAAAAGTAATTAAGCCAAAACAAGAAATTATTTGCGACGCGTTGGAAGACGTTTTCGCGGTTAACAATATTACAATTTCGCTTGACTTCTTAAACTTGAATGCAAGTGAGGTTGTCGAAGAACAAGTTGACAACTTGGTTGATTCAAAAGTTTCGTACAATGGTGCGCAAATTGCAAGTGCGGTTGACATTATCGCAAAAGTAAAAGAAGGAATTCTGACGGAAGAACAAGCAATTGTTTTCCTTGTTCAATTCTTAACGCTTCCGGTTGAGGTTGCACGTGCAATGTTTACAAATCAACCAGCACCGATTCAACAATTGGAATTGCAATGTTCAAACCATTCAAAAGAAGACGAAGCGATTTTCAATGATATTGCAGACGCTTTGATTCAGTTAGGCGAAGAAGAAGACTTGGAAAACTACGAATTGATTGACGAACGCACTCAAAAAGGATTGCCGAAAATAACCGAATTGACTTTGAAATTGGCTTCCGTTCCGACATCATTTCCAAACGTAACAAGCGAACAAGATAATGACTTGTTCAAAGTTCGTTATCAATATGCGCCTTTAAATGCAAGTGCAAATTCACGAGAATTTTGTCGCAAAATGGTAGGTGCTTCGAAAGTATATCGCAAAGAAGACATTTTGTTTGCAAGTGAAAATCCAAATATCAATCCTGGACTTGGGGCCGGTGGCGCGGACACTTACAATTTATTTTTATACAAAGGTGGGGTGAATTGTCAGCATTTTTGGTTAAGAAAAATATATTTGAAAAGAAACAACAAATCAATTTCAGTAAGCGAAGCACTTCGAATCATTAATGATTTGGACCCAAGCGAACGAGCGGGGGCAAGATTGCCACAAAATCCAACTGAAGTTGCTCAAGTTGCGGAATCAAAAAATAATTATTGGTCATTAGACCCAAATTATAGACAATAAAAATGACAACAATACTATTAAAAGAAGACGAACTGACAAAAAACACGCCTTTAGGCGGGAATATTGACGTTGACAAATACGTTGTCGCAATTGCTGACTTTCAACGCATTCGAGTTGAAGAAGTTTTGGGCGAAACGCTTTATAATAAAATTTGTGAAGACTTCGAAAACGACGATTTAACCGGCGATTATTTGAAATTGTACGAAGATTATTTGAAACCTTATATTATTCACGGGTCGGCAATGGAATATTTGCTTTACGGGGCTTATCAAATAAACAACGGGGGAATTTCAAAACACAATCCGGCCGATTCAACTGCGGTTGACAAAGTCGAGGTTGACTATTTGGTACAAAATCAACGTTTAAAAATGGAAATGTACGAATCGCGTTTGGAACGTTGGCTTTGCAAATTTCATTTGCCGGAATATGTGGCAAATTCAAACAACATTGTTAATCCTTTAAAATCAAAAATGATTTGCGGGAAATGGTATTTAGATAACCCGTATTAATATGAAAAGAAAAGTCGACAAAAGGACGGAAGAAAACATCAAAAAACTAAAACTATTTTTAAAAAATGCACACACTTTTAAACGGAGTAACAACGAACACAACGTCAACAACGCAAAACGTTAATGGATTGCATACAATAACATGCAAAGGTTTAAAAGATTACAAGCAATATATTTATTTTTATATTAGTGTTGATAATACGCATTTCGTTTTATTTAAAACAATAACGCTTGGCCAAGACGTTTTCAATGTTTACGTTGGTAATTCGCATATTTATTGCAAATTTGAAACGGAACTTGACGACAACGACCCAGTTTTTGTTCATATAACTTAAAATGAAAATAGATTTTGAAATAGCAATTTCGATTTTTGAAACAATTCGAATTGTAAAGAATAAAATAAAATCCGTCTTCGCTTCGGATTCAAAAATTAAGACGGACGACATAACAACAACAACCGATATTTTATAAAAATATGGCACAACAAACAATCAACGTCGGGACAACGGCAAACGACGGAACGGGCGACGCGTTAAGAAACGCATTCATAAAAGCCAACGACAATTTTACGGAACTATACACAAACCGAATCAGCGGAAGCGGAACGGACAATTATATTCCAAGATTCAACGGAACGAACGCGCTTGAAAATAGCATTATTTTTGACAATGGAACAAACGTTGGAATTGGAACGACAAGTCCGGCATATAAATTAGAAGTAAACGGAAGTATAAACGTTTATCCAAATAATTTTTTTAGATACGACGGCGACACGGGAATAATTGGGTCGGCGACTTCTATAGGTGGCGCTTCAAATCAACTTGGAATAAGAGCGTCAAATGATATTTTATTTGCAACAAATGGAGCAAATGAAAGAATGCGTATCACTTCAGCGGGTAACGTTGGAATTGGAACATCAAGTCCAAGCGAAAAACTATCTATTTTGGGAAATATTGAATTGACAACTGGGTCAAATAGATATATAAAAATTGGAAGTGCTTCAAATTATCACTACAATTTACAATCTGTTGGTGATGATTTTCAAATATTAGAAGCCGGAACAACGCCAAGATTAACTATAAAATATCCAAGTGGTAACGTTGGAATTGGAACGACAAATCCTTTGAATAAATTTGTTGTATCAAACAATAACTATAATGGTTTAGAATTTATTCCTGACAATGGTAGCGGAATGAGTCAAATTTTTTCATTCAATAGAACTTTAAGTGCTTGGAGTGATTGCGCTTTGTATTCTTCTAATTTAATTTTTAATACAAACGGGTCAAATGAAAGAATGCGAATCACTTCCGGTGGAAACGTTTATATTGGTAAAACTTCGGGAAGTAGTAAATTCGGTATTTCGGGATTGCCAACTTCTTCGGCCGGTTTGTCAAGCGGTGACATTTGGAACGACGGCGGAACTTTGAAAATTGTTTAATAATTTAAAATAAAAATAAAATGACAAAATTTAATTGGGTTATCAATGCAATGGATTGCATAAAAAATGAGGGTGATTTGAGCGACGTTGTTGTCGTTATTCATTGGACTTATGTTGCCGAAAAAGAAGGATTCACTTCAAGCGTTTACGGAACTTGTTCAATGCCTTTGCCAAGTGGCGAAAATTTCACGCCTTATGAAGATTTAACAAAAGACCAAGTTGTTGGCTGGTTAGTTTCTGCATTAGACGTTGAAGAAATGGAAGAAAATTTGGACAAACAAATTGATTTGTTAATCAATCCAATTATTGTATCTTTACCGCTACCATTCGAAAATTAATAATTTTAAAATCACAATTTATGGAAAATTTACAAATCATTGAACAAGCGATTAATTTGGCAGTTAGTAAAGGCGTTTTCAATTTACAAGAAGTTGACGCAATTATCAAAGCATTAAAAGAATTGTCACAACAACAACCAAGTTGCGACAAAGATTGCCAAAACAATGAGTAGAAAAGAAAAAATTGATTTATTCTTAACGAAGTGGTTGTCAAGAAAGTTAATGATTTTGACAATCGCTTCGTTTGGTCTATTCGCTGGTAAAATTCAAAGTGCGGATTGGGTTATTGTTGCGACAATGTATGTTGCAATTCAAGGCGCAACCGATATTGTCGAACGTTTAATGAAGGCAAAAAATGTCAATGAATGATTTGAAGTTATACGGCTTGAATTCCGTAGCTATGGCGGTAAGTTTTTCAAATGTCGAAGCGACTTTGAAAATATTCCTTTTGTGTGTTTCAATAATTTATACAATTTTGAAAACAATTGATTTGTTAATGAACAAAAACAAGAAAAATGAAACTGAATAACGAAGGTTATAAGTTAATCACAAAACACGAAGGCTTGGTTTTAAAGCCTTATTTGTGTCCGGCAAAAGTTGCGACAATTGGATACGGAAATACTTACTACGAAGACGGAAAAAAGGTGACTTTGCTTGACCAACCAATCACAAAGGAACGCGCCTTTGAAATGTTTAAGGAAATAGCCGACCGATTCGCAAAAGCGGTTTCTCAAAGCGTTACTTCCGACATCAATCAAAATCAATTCAATGCGTTGGTTTCATTTGCTTACAATGTAGGGATTGCGAACTTCAAAAAGTCAACGTTATTGAAATTAGTCAACGCAAATCCGAACGACCCGAACATAAAAAATGAATTTATGAAATGGAAGAAAGCAAACGGCGTTGTTTTAAATGGTTTAATCAAAAGACGAAATGACGAATCTAACTATTATTTTGCGATATAGGGACGCTATTTATATTGTCGTGATACTTTTATTGCTTTTATTTAGAAGTGACGGCAAATCGCAGAAAAACGACATCATTCAAAGCGAAAGGAAGATTGATTCAATATCAATTGAAATCAAACACGCAAAACAACAAATTCCAAACTATGAAAAAACAAATGTTGATTCCGTCAATCGTTTTCAGCCTAATGACATCGAATTGTTTTTGTCAAAACGATACAATAATAAAAATACCGATTGATTATGCTCGAAGCATTGTCAAAGAATTGATTCAATTTGACGTTTGCAAAGACCAAGTCAAAAAGCAAAATGTATTTATTGCATTATTGGAAGCAAAACAAAACGAACAAAACACAATAATTGAAGCGCAACGCAAATTGTTGGTTGACAAATTCAAATTTTCCCAAAACGTTGGTGCTTCTTATTTCGTGAACACGCCTTTTTTGTTTACGAATTTAAACTTCGGGACATCAAAGACAATATTTTCACTTCAAATGAATATTCCGTTCAATAACAAACCGCATTTAACGTTTAATTTTACGCACAAATTATGGCAAAGCAAATAAATTCAGCAAATAAAGTTGGCAAACCGAAGAAAAAAAGACCAGGAATTCACGCAAAGTCAAAGACTTCGAAATTAAAAAATTCAAAAAACTACAAAAAGATATAAATTTTTTGTATATTTCCCGCCTAAAAGCAATTTATGAATTCAAAAATTTACTTCAAAGACATTGATTTTTCGAAAAATTATTTAGATAATTTAAACGACATTGTCAAAAAGCACAATTTAAATTTAACTAAAAACCAAAGACACACGTTGCGCAAATTTTTGAAAAGGAATTGCGAATCTTTGGGAATAATTGAAGCGTGTAAAAACGTTGGCGTTGATCCTAAAAATGCGCCAATGTTATGGTTGAAAACAAAGAACGAATCCGTCCGCGTGACGAATCCATTATTTGAAAAACCGGAAGAAAAAGAATTCAAAGAATTGGGCAAAGCGTTAATTGACGATTTAAAACGATTTAAGCCAACCTTTCCGAAAATTGAACGCCAATACACAACTGAAGGACATTGTTTGGTATTGTCACCCGCAGATATTCACGTTGGCAAATTATGCAACGAGTGGGAAACTGGCGAAAAATATGATTCAAGCATTGCCGTTCAAAGAACTTTGGAAGGTGTTCGCGGAATCTTGGACAAATCGTCCGGCTTCAACATTGAAAAAATTGTTTTTATAGGCGGAAATGACATTTTGCATATTGACAACCCAATAAGAACAACGACAAGCGGAACGCCTCAAGATACGGACGGAATGTGGTTTGAAAATTTTATGTTGGCAAAGCAATTATATATTGACATTTTACAAACTTTGATTTCAATTGCTGACGTTCACTTCGTTTTCAATCCTTCAAATCACGATTATACAAACGGATTTTTTTTGGCCCAAGTTATTCAAGCGTATTTCAAGGATTGCGACAACATCACGTTTGACGTTTCTATTTCACATAGGAAATATTTCAAATACTACAATAATTTAATTGGGTCGACACACGGCGACGGGGCAAAACTTGAAAACCTTCCGTTGTTAATGGCTTCGGAATCGACGCAATGGTCAAGCGTGAAACATAGATACATTTACACGCACCATGTTCACCATAAAATAGCAAAAGATTTCATAGGTTGCACCATTGAAAGTTTGCGTTCGCCAAGTGGGACGGATTCTTGGCACCACCGCAACGGATACCAACACGCACCAAAGGCAATTGAAGGATTCATTCACCATAAAGAATTCGGCCAAATCGCACGATTGACGCATATTTTTTAAATTCGCTTATTTAGAATGGTTATAAATTAGCATTTTTTTGCAACTTTTTTATTAATAAATTTTGTATTAATAAAAAAAGTATTAATTTAGCCGAATCAAAATAACAATTTAAAACAACAAATTATGAAAACAATCTTTGGCATTTTATCCGCAACTATTGCAATGCACACCGAAAATTTATTTGTGATGACCGCTTCTTTTTTGGTTTGCTTTTATTTTATTTATTTAGAACTTAAAAAAACCGAATCAAAATGAATCAAGACGAAACAAAAAAAAAGTTCGAGGAATTTGGCAAATATGTCATTGAACTTGACAAAGAATTGCAACTGGCAACGCTTGAAATTCTTATTTCGTTGGCCGAATATCGCGAACGAACTTATGAAGTAAAAAAATTAAACCAAATCAAACAATTTATTGAGAAATTATGAGCAAACAACTATTTGAACTAATGCGGGAACAAGAATCATTCCCGATTAACTTTGGAAAACGTGACTACATTTCACGCGGTAAAGAAATCGTTAATTCAGTCATTGAAAGTGGCGACATTGACAAAATCGAATTTTGGACAAAGGTTGCAAAGATTAAAGAAACCATTAACGCAATGGACGCACAACTCCGCGAATCAATTTCATTGTCCGAAAAAACAACTTTGAACGGCGTTGAATTCAATCCAACAAACGGCGGTCATTCAATTAACTTTGACGAAGACGAAGTATATCGCGAATTGAAAAAGGATTTAAAAGAACGCGAAGAACTTTTGAAAATAGCGCAAAAATCCGTAATATTCGACGCATACGGAAACGAAGTTCCGAAAGTAGGAACAACACCAAGAAAAAATTCAATAACAATTAAATTTTAATAAAGATGAGCAGACAAGCAGAATTTCAAACCCAGTCGTCAAACCCGACAAAAATTTATTTAGAATGGAAATCGGACGACAAGTGCTTTGCGTATTACGACAAAGACAAAAAAGAAAATGTTAAATTGGCGTTGCCAATGAAGTTTTTGACCCTTATGGAATTTCACACGATTAAAGGGTGGAATGACAAGAATCAATCCGGCGTTTATTCAAACGAAGTCAAATCAATTGGACAAGACGAATTGAACGTTCGACTTTTCAAAGGCAATCAAAGCGTAAAAGGAATTTACAAGGAAATCAAAGAATCAATTGTCGCGCTTGGCGGACATTACACCAAATCAATTTATGTAATGTTAGAAGACGGGTCGATTGCTAATATTAACATCAAAGGAAGTGGCGTTCAATATTGGGGCGATTTCACACAAAAAACGCGTTCACGTTTAAGCGACGAATGGATTCAAGTTGCAAACGCAGTTGAATTGAAAAAAGGCAAAGTTGAATATTCAATTCCCGAATTCAAATTCGCAACGTCTTTAAGTGACGCTGAATCAAAAATGGCAGATGAGGCCTACAATAAATTGAAGTCATACATTGACGGGTATTTGTCAAAGCAAATTGAAGTCAAAGACGAAGAAGTAATTGACGACAACGACATTTCGGATTTATTTTAATGAACAAACCTTTTCGGTCGTATAGGTCAAACCGATTTTTAAAACTAAATTATGATACAAAAACAAGTTATTAAGCACATTTTAGACTTGACCGGAATCAATATCAACACCAAGTCAAGAAAACGCGAAATCGTGGAATTGAAATCAGTTTATTCGACTATTTTAAGAAACAAAAAGATTTTGACGCTTCGTGAAATTGGCGAAGAAATCGGACTGGGACATTGTTCGGTTATTCATTTATCCAAAATTTATCCATTAATCAAAAACGAATATTTGATTGACATACACGAAAAAGTTTTAATGTTATTGGACGGAATGTCAATTGATTTGATTCTATTGCAACAAGAAAAAAGTAGGATTGAAGAACAAAAATCAAAAGTTGAAGTTGAAAAACAATCAACAATTGATCCTTTTTTCGAAAATTTGATTAAACTTGCAAATGAAAATCCCGACGTCATGTTCAAACTTGAAAATTTTTACAAAATTAATAATCAAATTTACAACAAAAATGAATCCTAAAACGTACAAATCAATTCCTTCACACGTTCGAAAACGTGCGATTGACAAATTGAATAAAAAACCGCAAACAATTTACAATGCGATTTTTTATCAACTCGGAAAACTACCTTTGAATTTTAATGAAACAATCAAAAATGAACTTGACAATGAAATCAACAACCTTAATTCAATCAAAGCAAAAATCTAAAATCGAACGAATGAACGATTTTTATAACTGGCTTACAAAAATACAATCAGTACATTTGAACGACAATACTTCAATTATGAATGCGTGTGAACGCGTGACGCAAAGTCAAAACTTCTTTATATGCGTTTCGAAACAAGCAAAGTTTTTATAAGCGGTTGAAAATTTCGAAAAATTTGCGTCTTTGCGTCTAATATAAAAACTATTAAAAAATGAATATTTCCGTTTTCAAATCACTATATAAAAGTGACGACGTCCCGTTTGAAGTTGACGTGTTAAAAGTTTTAGCACGAATTAAAACCGGAACGTCAAAAGATAAAATTTTAAAAATTCGCAAAATGAACGATTGCGAAGAAAAAAAGAATCTAAAAAATTCGTTGCTTTCAATCCTATTCAATGGAACGTTTTCAGCAAGGAACGACAATTCATTGATTGAACACTCCGGCCTTTGCATTTTGGACTTTGACAAATACGAATCCATTGAAAAGCAAAACGAAGAACGCCAAAAATTAATGAATTGCGAATTCGTGTTTTCGGTTTTTGAATCACCCAGCGGGAACGGACTAAAAGCATTGATTCGGATACCACAATGCGACAAAGAAACGCATAAAAGATATTTCAAATCATTTGGCGAATTCATTGATTCCGACTATTTCGATTTTAAGAACTCAAATTTGAGTCGTGTTTGCTTCGAAAGTTATGATCCGGATTTGTATATCAATGAACAAGCGAAAGTTTGGGACAAATTAACCGAAGAAGAAGGACATTCAGTTTTCGAACGAAATCCAATTTTACCATTGACCGACGAAGACGAAATCATTCGACGTTTATTGAAATGGTGGGATAATAAATTCGGATTCAAAGCCGGTGAACGCAACAACAACCTTTTCATTTTAGCCAACGCGCTTTGTGAATATGGTATTTCGCAAGATTATGCGTTTAATTATGTGAATGCAAACGTTGTCTTCGGTGATTTTTCCGAAAACGAAATATTGACGCTTTTCAAATCGGCCTATAAACGTGCCACATTTAATTCAAAGTACTTTGAAGACATCAATAAAATTGAACGAATCAAAGCCAATTTATCAAAAGGAATCCCAAAAAAAGACATAGCAAATTTGCTGAAAATCGACGAAACAATAATTGACGAAGTAAAAGAAATAAACGACGACGACGACTTTTGGATAAAATACGAAGACAAAAAAGGAAATGTGACAATCAAAATTGATTCGCTGAAATACAAATACTGGCTTGAACGAAAAGGATTCAAAAAATATTATCCCGAATCGGCAACAAACCCGACATTTGTTCACATAAAATCAAACAAGGTGACACAATCGAGCGTTGACATTATCAAAGATGTTGTGTTGAAGTTTCTTTTGGAACGCAACGAAATTGAAGTATTTAATTTTTGTAGTAAGTCGGCCCAATTGTTTGGTTATTACTATTTGACAATGCTTGAATCAATTGATTTGAAAATGATAAAAGATTCAAAGCACGAAGCATTCATTCCGTTTCAAAACGGCGTTGTAAAAATAACAAAAAACAAAGTCGAATTAATTGATTTTATAGACGTTGAAGGTTATATTTGGGAAAACCAAATTATTAATCGCGACTTTGTGAAATCAAATGAAATTGAAAACGATTTTAAAAGTATGGTTGCGAAAGTTTCGGCCGATGACAAAAAAAGAATCGACGCGTTGGAACACACACTCGGATATTTGATTCATTCGTTCAAAGATAAGACCGACCAAAAAGCAATCATTATAAATGACCAAGAAATTGACGACAACCCAAACGGCGGGTCGGGTAAAAGTTTAATGATTTCCGCGTTGTCAAATTTTAAAAAGGTTTTAAAAATTGACGGAAAATCTTTCGATTCACAAAAAAGTGATTTTGTTTATCAACGTGTAGCGTTGGACACTCAAATTTTAGCATTCGACGACGTGAAAAAGAACTTCGATTTTGAACAATTGTTTTCAATCATTACCGAAGGAATCACAATCAATAGAAAAAACAAAGACGAAATCTTTATTCCGTTTGAGCGTTCGCCAAAAATTATTATAACTACCAATTATGTAATTAATGGAAGTGGGACATCACACGACCGACGAAGACACGAAATCGAATTTTTCCAATACTTCAACGGCAAACGAAATCCGTTGACGGAATACGGACGTTTATTGTTTGATTCTTGGGAAGCGAACGACTGGATAAAATTTGACAATTATATGATTTCAAACTTGCAAAAGTTTTTGAAGAATGGTCTTGTTGAATCGGTTTCAATCAATGCCGACATCAAACGATTAATTCAATCAACCAATAAGGATTTTTACGATTGGGTTACTGACGGAAATTTACCGGAAAACGTTCGCGTTTACAATACGGAAATAATGGCTAAATTTACAAACGAATACAAATCATTCGGAATGATGAATTCAAAAACATTCTTGAAATGGATTCACGAATATTGTAAATTTAACGATTACGAAATTGACAAAGACAAAGATCACGTCGGAAGATTTTTTGTAATTAAAACCAACAACAAAGACAACGAAGAAGTTCCATTTTAAAAAATTAAATTATGACACCAAAAGAAAAAGCAAAAGAATTATTTGATAAATATGTAGATTTAAGCGGTATTTTTGTAGGTGATTATGAAAATGAAAAATCAATGTGTTTAATAGTAGTTCATGAGATAATGGATTTAGGTTTATTGTATGGAAATGCTCCATTTGGCGATAGAGGTAAAAGATTTTATTCATATTGGAAGGAAGTTAAACAAGAAATAGAAAATTTATGACATCAAAAGAAAAAGCAAATGAATTATTTAATAAGTATTTTTTATTAAACGAAAGTGCAACCGATGAAAATGCCGTTTGGATAATTTTAGCATTAAATAAAGGATTGGCCAAAAAAACCGCATTAATAGCAGTTGATGAGATATTGAATGAATTTCCAAAAGGTTTTAATGGAAATTTTGAAATGAAAAGAAAACTTTATTGGCAAGAAGTTAAACAAGAAATAGAAAATTTATGACACATTTTGACGAAGTTTTAGGATTCAAGGAAGAAGCCAAAAAAACAAACTACGAAATTGACTTTTCGTTCCTTCAGCAATTAGCCGAACGAATGGAAGAAAACAAAAATAAGTATCAACCTTATAATTGGCAAAAGCCAATTGAAATTGAAAAATTGAAGCAATCATTGTTTCGACATGTTGTCGAAGTAATGAAGGGAAACTTCAAAGACGAACAACGCGAATTTGGTCACTTGGAAGCAATCGCGTTGAATGCAATGTTTATCAATTATCAACTTAAAAACAATAAAAATGAATCTATTTAAAAATTATCGAATAATTGAAATTAAAGGAAAATTTATCGCTCAAACAAGGGAATATTTTTTATTTCATTGGGAAGGAATAGACAAAGACGATTTTTATTTATGGTCTAATTTTCAACGACAAAAAATTTGGTGTTCATTTGATACGCTTCAAGAAGCAAAGGAACATTTAAAAAAATACAAAGAATATATAAAAAAACCTAAAATCAAATATTATTATGACAATGAGTAATTTGCAACGAATCCAAAGAATTATGAATTTTTACTACAAACGTGGTTGCAACAAAGAATCGGTGAATAGATTGTATTATAAAATTTTAAAAGACAAATTTAAACGAGAGTAATTTTTTCCCTTCAATTTATTTCGAAAGTAAATAATAGAAAAAACTTGACAAAAAAAACTAAAATATTATGAACATTAAAATAAATATTGAAGCAAATGAAAGTAATTACATTGTAATTACACAACCAGGAATCACCGCATTTGAATTATTAGAAATTTTTAAAGGTTTAATGTATCAAATGACATATACTGAAAAAACAATTAACAACGCAATTTTAGAATTGGCAGAAGAAATAAAACAAAACGAAACATTATGAAACAAACAGCAGTAGAAAAATTAGATTACTTTTCTTGGAGAAAAAAGAACACAATAATGTTAATCAAAGGTGGTTGGTTTGGTAATCAAACACCTTGTTATGCCCAAGATGGTAAGGAAAAAACTGAAACCGAATGGAAAAAATTATATGAACAATACCAAAACAAATAAGATATGATAACACAAGATTTATTAAATAAAATTATACAAGACACTTCCTTTAATGGCGAGTATTGTAAGTTTTATGAAATGTTACAAGACGAATTGGATAATTATTCCAACGAACGTATTGAAAAAATGAAAGATACTTTAAAGTTTGTAAGACCAAATTTATCAAATGAGATTGATTTATACGACAAAATGAAAGTATTATATAAATATTCAAAATTAATTTAAACAAACAAAATCCAATTGCAAGGATAAGTGCTAAAAATATTATGGAAGATTTAAAAAAAGAAGAAGTATTGATTTTTGAAAACTTAAATTATAGACATCAAAGACTTTTAGAAAAACTTTCGGAATCAGAAAGTAGATTACATAATTCAACTACTTTATTAGGTGGAGTATATTATTTAAAAGAAAGTAAAGAAAGTGATTCTGAAATAAAACAAAATCATTTAAGTAACTATAATAATCAATTAGATTATTTTGAAGGTACGCTTTCATATATATTTAATCATATTGAAAGGTTAGAAAATTTATTAGTTCGTAAATAGAAAAACAAAACCTTTTCGGTCGTATAGGTCAAACCGATTTTTAAAAAACAAATAAGATATGAAAGAGTTAGTAGAAATAGTAATTATATTAATCGGAGCATTAATTATATCAATAATTTTAAAACAATTTAAAAACAAATAAGATTATGAAACAAACTGCAGTAGAATGGTTAGCAGAAAAATTAGAATCAATTACACAAGATTTATTTCAACAAGCCAAAGAAATGGAAAAGCAACAGATTATTGATGCTTATAATGAAAATGAAAATTATATGTGTGACGGAACAGAAGGAGAACAATACTACAACGAAACATTTAAAAAATAACATTATGAAACAATTTTTATTTTATTATTGGATTGAACGCAACGACGAAGCACAAGACCGCGAAATCGTAATTCAAGGCAAAGACATTAAAAACGCGATTGACATTTTCTTCAATATTTATCCGTCGGCGAAATTAAGACGAATTGATACTTTATGATATTACGCGATTATCAACTTGACATTGTAAGCAAAGGAAAAACGATTTTGAATCAATTTGGAATCGTTTACCTTGCAATGGAAGTGCGCACCGGAAAAACCGCAACGGCCTTGACAATTGCAAAAGATTATAAACGCGTTTTGTTTATAACCAAGAAGAAGGCAATTCAATCAATTTTGAGCGATTTCCGCGCTTTAAATTACAATTATGAACTTGTTGTCATAAATAACGAATCGTTGCATAAAATCGACGGCAAATTCGATTTAATTATTTCAGACGAACACCACCGAAACGGAACGTACCCGAAGCCGAACTTGTCCGCGAAATTTATTCGAACACATTTTGCAAATCTTCCAATGATATTTTTATCGGGAACGCCTTCGCCGGAGTCTTTTTCACAATTGTATCACCAATTTTGGGTTTCAAACAATTCACCATTCAAAAATTATAAGAATTTTTATGCTTGGGCAAAGGATTTTGTTAACATTCAAGAAAAAAATTTCGGTTATGCAGTTGTAAAAGATTATTCAAATGCAAAATTTGACACTATAAATGAACAAGTTAAAAAATTTTTCATTACTTTTACCCAAAATGAAGCGGGATTTGAAACGAAAGTAAATGAAAACGTTCTTATTTGTGACTTGAAACCAAGCACAATTGACATAATAAACAAATTGAAACGCGATTTGATTGTCATAGGCAAGGAAGAAGAAATTGTCGCCGATACAAAGGTTAAATTAATGCAAAAGATTCACCAGTTGTCAAGCGGAACAATCATTTTTGAATCCGGCAACGGAAAAGTCATTGACGATTCAAAGGCAAAATTCATTCAATCGCATTTCAAAGGAAAAAAGATTGCAATATTTTATAAGTTCCAACAAGAATTGAACGCCTTGAAATCCGTCTTCGGTGATTCCTTTACTACTGAATTGGACGAATTCAATTCAACCGACAAGAATATTGCATTGCAAATCGTTTCGGGTCGTGAAGGAATCAGTTTGAAAAACGCTGACGTTTTGGTTTATTATAATATTGATTTTAGTGCGTTGTCTTATTGGCAAAGTCGCGACCGACTTACAACAATGGATCGCAAATCGAATGACGTGTATTGGATATTTTCAAGAAACGGAATTGAACAACAAATTTATAAAAAGGTGATTGACAAAAAGGATTTCACATTGAAACATTTTAATACTGAATATTTATGAAATATGAAATAGTACAATTTAAAAGCGAAAATATAGATTTTAATAATCGCTTTTTTGGAATAAGAAGACGAAAATTTTTTGAAAGTCTATTTAATTACGGCGGTGATTATTTCGACTTAAAAGACAAAATTCATTTTTGGAATTCGGATTCCGTATTTTTTGAAGATTGCAAAACAAAAGACGTTAAGTTAATATTTAATTTGCATTCAAAACTTACAAATAACGTAGTTGAAGAAATAATAAAATAGTATGGTAAAAAGAACTATAAAATCAGAAATAATTTTTGATTCCAATTGTAGCACAATAGAGGTAATTGAAAAGTTAAAGAATCAATTTGATGATTTTAGGGAAATATATATTGAAATCAAAGAAAATGAATATTCAAAATTTGGTTATCCTTTTAATTATAAGGTTGTTTTTTATCACGATTCTTGGGTTGATTTAACAAAAATTGAACATTAAAAATAAATAGAAAAACTATGAAAATAAATAATAATATTGTTTTTGATATTGGCGACATTGTATTTTTAAAGACGGATTCCGAACAATTGCCAAGAATTATCACTGGCATTTTAATGCGTCCAAATGGTCTTTTATACTATTTATCAAACGGAACAAACGAAACACAACACTACGAAATTGAAATTTCAAAAGAAGAAAACGAAACAATCAAACTATTTTAAAAATGACACCAATCAACAAAGCCGAACAATTGTTCAATCAATTCAAATTTGAAACCGCAAACGAAGACGTCAACAAAATGCTCGAAGATTTGGCATTCTTTTCATGCAAAATCTTAATCAATGAAATGTTACAAAATTGCTCGAAGAAAAAAACAACGTATTGGAATAGCGTTCACAATCACATTTTAGAATATTACACAAACAAAGTGCTAAATGTTAGAATCCCAAATACAAAAGAAGATAATTAAACGCTATCAATCCGAAGGTTGGATTGTTGTCAAGTTAATAAAAACAAACACAAACGGAATTCCCGATTTAATGTGTTTGCGTAACGGCGAAACAATTTTCATTGAAGTAAAAGCACCAACGGGCAAATTGTCCGAACTTCAAAAACACCGAATCAAACAATTAGAAGACGAACAATTTAAAGTTTTTGTGTTATATGAATAAAACAAACGCAGTAATTAATCAAGACGGATCGGTCAATCGAACGCATTTCACAATTGACGGAATGGAACTTGAAATCATAGGAACATCGTTCGGCGATTCGTATCGAGCAATCGACGCACACGATACAATCCGAAACCATACAAAAGGACGCGAAACAATTTGGCTTCGCTCAAAATTAAAACAAATAACCGATAAATTATGCTCGAACAATTAGCACAACGGCACAACGAATGGTTGAAATTAGCATTCAAGATTTGTAAAAACAAGGAATATTCAAAAGACTTGGTCCAGGATATGTATTTGAAAATTTACAACTCCGGCAAACAAATCGAAGATATAAACGAATGCTATATTTATTTCATTATGCGAAATCAATTCCTAAATGAAATCAAAGACGAAAAACGATTCGTTGATTTTGACGTTGCAATATTGAACGAAATTGATGAAGATTACAATTTCATTGCTGACATAAAAGAACAAGTCACAATCGAAACATTAAAAAAGGAATTCAACAAGTTAACTTGGTATGAAAAACAAATGATTGATTTAACCCAAGAATTTGGCCAACGCGGACTTTCACGAGAAACCGGAATTCACATTCAAACCATTCACAACACAACAAAAAAAATAAAATTAAAATTATGGCAAAACGTGCAAAAAAAGTTGAAGGAACTCAACCTTCCGTAAAAAGAACGTACGAGAAAAAATCAATCGAAGGGATTGGCGACATCGTGGAAAAAATAACCGAAGCAACCGGAATCAAACAATTGGTTGGTGATTGCGTAGAATGTACCCAGCGCAAATTCTTATTGAATAGATTGTTTCCGTTTAAACGTGTTACAAAGTTAATGACCGAACAACACAAACAAGAATTCATTTTGTTTCTTGAAGAGTGCGGAAATCGTGTTTTGGAAAACCGCGTGACCGACATCACAAATCACGTTCCGTTTTTAAATTCGCTTTATGCTGAATACTTCGGAATCACAATTGACATTTGCGAAAATTGTTCCGGCATTCACAAAGCAATTATTAAGGATTTAAACAAGTTATTTTTGAATTCGTAGTAATATAATTATATTTATTTTATTTTATGGACGAAATTCAAAACGAAAAAGGTTTGAAAGGATTTCAAAAAGGACACAAAGGATTCAAACCCAAAGGAGTAACACATGCACTCACAATCGAAGCGCGTGAATTGTTCATTATGACTTTGGAAGCGCAAGTTCCAAACGTTCACCAAGCATTCGCCGACGTACTCGAAAAAGACCCAGCGAAGTATTTGGATTTGTTCGCGAAGTACGCGCAATATTTCATTCCTAAAAAGGTTGAATCCGAAGTGAATTTCAATATTGAAAAACCTATTTTTAAACAATTAGAATTGAATGTCATTTCAGAAAACGACGGCGCAATCTAAAATCGCCAAATTAAGAAAACGAATTCGAATCGTACAAGGCGGAACGTCAAGTTCCAAAACGTTTTCGATTGTTCCCTTATTGATTTCGTACGCAATTGAAAATCCAATGTCGGAAATTTCGATTGTGTCCGAATCAATTCCGCATTTGAAACGGGGTGCAATCAAAGACTTTCAAAAAATTATGATCCTTTGCGATTTGTACCGCGACGAGCAATTCAACAAATCCGATTTGAAGTATAGATTCAAGAACGGAAGTTTCATTGAATTCTTTTCAGTTGACCAACCGGATAAATTGAGGGGTGCGCGTCGTGACGTTTTATTTGTAAACGAGTGCAACAACATCGACTTTGAATCGTATCAACAACTCGCAGTCCGAACAAAGAAGTTCATATATTTAGATTACAACCCGACAAGCGAATTTTGGGTACATAGCGAATTGATGAATGATATTGATTCCGATTTTGTTATATTGACATACAAAGACAATGAAGCACTTGACCCAGCAATCGTTCGGGAAATTGAAAAGGCAAAGGACAAAGCCAAGACATCGTCGTATTGGGCGAATTGGTGGCAAGTGTACGGACTTGGAAAAATCGGGTCGCTTGAAGGTGTTGTGTTTTCAAATTGGAAGATTATTGACAACATACCAAGCGAAGCAAAGTTTCTCGGTAGTGGATTAGATTTTGGATTTTCCAACGATCCGACGGCGCTTGTTTCAGTTTACGAGTATAACAACCAAATCATTGTTGACGAAAAGATTTACACAACCGGACTTTTGAACTCGGACATCATTCGACGCATGGAACAAGACAAACGATTTCCAATTTATGCCGATTCAGCCGAGCCAAAAAGTATTGAGGAAATAAGACGCGCGGGATTCAATATCAAACCAGTTGTCAAAGGCAAGGATTCAATTTCATTTGGAATCGCAATCCTTCAAGAAAAAGACATTCTTATAACAAAGTCAAGCACGAATCTAATAAAAGAATTTCGCGCTTATTCTTGGGACACGGACAAGACCGGAAAAAAATTGAACAAGCCAATTGACGAAATGAATCACGCAATCGACGCGTTGCGATATTTTGCAATGAGTCATTTTAAAATTATGAATAAAAAATTCCGCGTTTCATAAATTATTCCTATATTGCAACGTTTTCATAATTGATTAGTTTTTTGATTTAGTAAGAAGCACTCACTTTTTAAGTGGGTGTTTTTTTTTGCGTGACGATGACACAAAGACGAAATCCCTTATCTACGCTTTAGCAGTAAAATAAAAACACACTCCCCCCAAAAAAATGAAAATTTTGCGTCTTTCCGTCTAATTAGAAGTTTATTAATTTTGCAATTGATTAAAAGCCAATACTTTACAAGTCAAAAAATACTCAAAAAAGCGTGACGCAAATTTTTTAAAATGTTTATTTGCGTCTGTTATTAACAATTTGCGTCTTTTATTAACACGTTTGCGTCACGCTTTTACGATATGTAAACAAAAACGTTTATATTTTATTCCTTTATTTATATATTTTTCTAACGTGGGAAAAAAAAATAAATAGAATAATATAAATAAATGCTTATTTAGAATGATTCTAAATAAGGATAAAAAAAAGTAAACAAAACGACTATTGGTTGTTATATTATTAAATGATATTTTTATGAAGATTACAATTCCAACGGACTTGTCCGAAATTAAGTTGTCGCAATATTTGCGCTATTCAAAAGTATTGGAAGACAACCCGGAAGACGAAACGTTCATTGCGATTCAAATGGTGTCAATTTTCTGCAAAATGAAAATCGAAGACGTGATGAAAATTCCGGCTTATGACTTTGCGGAAATAGTGGAACACCTGGGCGAAGTATTGAAACAAAAACCGGCGCTTGTTAGAACGTTCAAATTAAACGGCGTGAATTATGGATTCGTTCCAAATTTTGACGACGAATCAATTGGGACTTATGCGTTCATTGACTCGCATTTAGGAAGTCAAGAAAATTGGTCGAAGTTAATGTCGGCAATGTTTCGGCCAATAACAAAAAAGATTGGCCAACTTTACGACATCGGGAAATTTGAAGGCGATAAATATGCCGAAGAATTTTTTGATATTCGAATGGACTGCGTTGTGGGTGCGGTGCTTTTTTTTTGGACTTTAAAAATCGAATTATTGAACAA
>Ga0070749_10000366_pt1 | contig 30152 bp, 21 predicted proteins | sample VirMetDEL_Nov_18_FD_75180 | JGI IMG/M metagenome (GOLD analysis project Ga0070749, IMG submission 75180) | Aqueous microbial communities from the Delaware River and Bay under freshwater to marine salinity gradient to study organic matter... | ecosystem: Environmental > Aquatic > Marine >...
AATATCGTGAGGTATTTTCCCATCTTTATGGTTATATTCTGAGCACTATGGAGGAAAACGACATCATCTACATTGCGGGTGATATCGTGCACGCAAAAACGGATATGTCACCTGAGGTGATAGATTTGACACAAGAGCTTTTCACTCGATTAGCAGACCTACTTCCTACAATTGTTATTCCTGGTAATCATGATGCTAACCTAAATAACACATCAAGGTTAGATGCACTTACACCAATTGTAAATGCATTAAACCACCCAAACTTATTTTATCTAAAAGATAGTGGTGCTTGGTCATTGGGTAATCTAAGTATAGTTCACCAATCAGTATGGGATAAGTCGCCAGGATTTCCACCCGCAAGTGATTATAGTGGTGATGTAAAAATTGGGGTATTCCACGGACCGGTTGATAAGATTGAGACTGAACACGGATTCGCTATTGAGAACAAAAACATAAATGTAGGAAACTTTGATGGGTATGATATGGTGATGTTGGGTGACATTCATAAACCAAATAATCCAGTACAAGGTGTGGAGACTATCAAGTATCCCGGCTCATTAATCGTTCAGAATCACGGAGAAGCAAAATACCCTAACCACGGTATTTTAGTATGGGATGTCCAATCTTGTAAAAATAAATTTGTAAACATTCCAAACGATTATGGATATGTTACAATAGATATAGAAGAAGGTAAGATTGTTTCTAACATACCAATTCCTTTAAAACCACGAATGAGAGTTCGTGTAAAGGACACGAAGGCATCTGAACTTAACGCGATTATTGCTGACCTAAAGAAAGGTCGAAAGGTTCAAGAATTAACCATACAAAAAGTTATCACCCGTAAAGATGGTAGTGAACACGAAAAGATTATTCTTCAGAATGTCCGCGACACCGCTTTCCAAAACAAACTGATTGAGGAATTCTTAAATGACACGGAACATCTCACCGAGGAGCAACTTAAAGTTGTTAAAGGTATTAACAATGATATCAATTCAAAACTCGGAACAACGAGAGCAATTGTCAACTCAACTTGGATACCAAAGGTGTTTGAATTCTCAAATATGTTCTCGTATGGTACTAACAATGTCATAGACTTTAGTCAAATGAAAGGAGCATATGGTATCTTTGCTCCAAACGCAAGTGGTAAGTCAACCCTATGGGATGCTCTTTCGTTTTGTATATTTGATAAATGTTCAAGAACCTCAAAAGCAGAGGATGTGTTAAATTACTCAAAGATGTCTTTTGATTGTAAGTTCACATTTGATTTAAATGGTGTAGAATACACTATTGAGAGAAGTGCTAAGAAGTCGCCTAAGCGGGGTACTGTAAAAGTAGACACTAACTTCTATCGTATGGTAGATGGTCAAGTAGAATCTCTTAATGGTGAACAACGTAGAGAAACAAACGCAATTATTAGAGAATATGTTGGAACATACGATGACTTCGTACTTACTGCGATGTCAACCCAATCAAACAATAGTGGATTCATCGAGAAATCACAAAAGGAACGTAAGGAGTTGCTCGCACAATTCCTCGATATGGATGTCTTCGAGAATCTTTACCAAATTGCAAGTGAGGAGATTAAAGAACTATCAGCTCTTTTAAAAGATTATAAAAATCAAGATTTCCCAACCCAACTTGCAGAAGCACAAGATAGTCTCACATCTATTACAGGGTCACTAACTACTTTACAAGATAGAAAGAGTGAGTTAGAAACAAAGAGAGACAACACCAATACCAAGATTGAGTTTGAGATGGGTAGTCTCAAGCCGGTAGAAGATTTGGGTGATGTATCTGATTTGGAATCCGAATTGGAAATACAGCAGGAGATTATCAAAAAGCAACAAATATCTTGTGACTCAAACTTAACCCAAATCAAAAAGGTTAAGACTGAAATCAAAAATATCGAAAAGAAGTTGTCTAAGTACGACGCTGATAAATTGTATGAGACTGAGAGGGAATACAACCGATTAGACAAAAAGTTTAACCAATTAGGTATTGAATTAGACAAACTTGAAACCGAGATGGTTCATTCAAAAAAACACTTGGATGGTATTGGGTCTTTGTCATTCGACTCCAATTGTAGTCATTGTGTTAATAACAAGAACACCCCATTTGCGCAACAAGCAGAGACTTTGGAGAGAGAACTGCAAAAGTTGGGAGACAAATATTCAAGTATCGTTTCGGAGAGAATGTCCGTAATGGATGAAAGAAACAAATCGGATGTAAGTTCTCAGATTGAAGAATACGAAGAGTTGGTATTGGAGTCTAAGGACGCATATCAAGATATCAAAGAGTATAAGTCTAACTATGAGGGGTGTATTCTTCTTGTAGAAAAGATGACCCTTGAAATGGAGTCACTTAGAGAGAAAGTTCAGAGAGCAAAAGACCAAGAAGAGGCTGTAATTCATAATGCTAAAATCCAAGAAAAGATAAAATCTTTTAAAGTCACACGAGATAATATCAAAGAAGAGATTGATACGATTACAAACGAGATTATGAATGTAAACTCTAATATCAAACTTGCTGAGAATACTATTGAGAGTGTAAACAAGGCAATTGAAAAGTTGGAAGATATGGAAGTTCGTTTCGATGGGTATGAATATTATCTCAAATGTGTAAAGAGGGATGGTATCCCATACAATCTTATTTCAGATGTACTACCTAAGTTGGAAGTTGAGATTAACAATATATTATCTCCAATCGTAGATTTCCAAATTATGTTGAATACTGATGGTAAAAATATCAACTCCTACATTGCGTATGGTACTGAAGAATATTGGCCATTAGAACTTACAAGTGGTATGGAGAAATTTATATCATCAATTGCAATCAGAACCGCACTAATTAACGTATCCAACCTACCAAGACCAAACTTTATCGCAATAGATGAGGGCTTTGGTTCATTAGACACGGATAACTTTAATTCTTTATATTTATTATTTGATTACTTAAAGACACAATTCGACTTTATTATTACGATATCACACATTGACAAGACGCGAGATATGGTAGACCAGATAATTGATATCAATAAAGTTCGTGGGTTCTCTAAAGTATCATATTTATAGTATAGGGAGTCAATGAATGGCATTAGAACTTAGAAGAAAATCAAAGATATATCTTAAATCAGAAAAAGTTGCGATAGAGGACACTTCTCCGCTATCCGAAGAGTTTTTTGGTTTAAACGACTTTCCTAAATACTTTGGTGAGGGTAAAAATTCATTTAGAATCCGACCACGACCTGATTCACTAAAACCAAACACTAAAATTGATGTAGAGGTTATTGATGTAAATGGTAATGTTGTATATTGGGAAATACCATCGTATAAAGATAATGACCAATCACGACTAATCTCGGTTTGGGTGTATGATATTGCTGATAGAAAATACAACACACCAGACGGTCCGTGTGAAGTAATTATTGTTGGTACTTTACCAGATGGCCAAAAAATTAGATGGTCACGTGTCGTAGACGTTGTAAAAAACAAAAAATCAATTTCTGAGGTTGTTTTTAAAGAAATACCAAAGGGAAATGTATCTGCTTCGATAGAAGTATTCTCAGATGTACCACAATCCGGTGGTTCATTAACTCGCACAATTCAACCCGGACAATTTACATATAAGAAATCGATATATGGTGATGATGTTTCATTTGAAGCATCTACCGCTATAATTAATGGTGAGATGATAAGTGGTAGTCTTGAATTGGATTTATCATCAACGATATTGTTCCCACGATTAACAGGTCAGTCTCAACCAACACACGTTACCGCAAGTATTACCGAGATTGTATCTGATACCATATTTAGAGTATCATTACCAATTACTGCAAGTGATAATAGGAATCGAGGGTCAATACACACATACGAATATTCAGATGGTACACTTAGTGGTGATATAAAGTATCTATCTACTGGCTCGCTGGTAACTACACAAAACCAAGCTGCTATTGCAAATATTACATTAAGTAATGTAAATCCAGTATCGGGCCGCGTTAGTTCTGTAAACACTCTTATCAAATCACAAGGTTTGCCAAATGCAGATTTTGAATTATTAGCAAATACTGATGTACCTAATGTAAGAGAAATATCTTATAAGGTTGCAATACCAACCGAACAACTAAATGACCCAAAGACTTTAAAGATACAGTTCTTAAATAAAAATGGCGATGTATCAATTACTGAAATACTTATCGAGGATGTTGTATTTAAGGGGGGTAACGTATACATTGGTGGTAATCAATCTATTGTAACAGGTTCATTGTTTATTGCAAATGCAATTGGTAGTGGTCTTGAGATAGGTGGACACTCTTCTGGTTTTATGAAGTCCGTTGGATATGAAGGACAAATATCAGCATCCGAAGGAAAAGGTCCTGGTGGGTTTATTATATATAGTGGTAGTAATGCATTACAAATGGGTGCAGATGTTCTCACTGGAGTTGGTATGCAATTCGTTGGTGATAACGATGATAGACACCTTATATTCTCTACTGCTAATGGTGGTGTATTGGATGTTAAAACTGATAAGTTCTTTATAGGTAATACCAACTCACAATTTATAAGTGGGTCTGACTCAAACATTGAAATCAGTTCATCACTATTTCACTTAGACCCCAAAAATCAAATATTAATTATCGGGTCCGATGCAGTTATCGAGGGTGGTCTTAGTGCTGATAGAATATTCACACCAGCAACAATAGGTGGGTCCCCATCAAATATTACAAACGCAAGTTCATCGATAACACAAGATGGGTTTGCTAAGTTTGTATCTGCAAGTATCGCAGGGTTTACAATAAACACCGAAGAAATCAAATCATCGGATGAGTCTTTGAGATTAAAATCAAATGGTCAAATGACTGGTTCTGCAATTCTACTTGGTGATAAAGTAGGTGGTAACTTTGTACAATTTGCAGACTCTACATTAACAGTTAGAGGTGACCTTGCAGTTGACCAAATCACGACTCCTGCCACAATTGGTGGGTCTCCTTCAAACCTAACCAATGCAAGTTCATCCATCACTTCAGATGGGTTTGCTAAGTTTGTATCAGCAAGTATTGGTGGTTGGGATATTACGACTGATTCAATTGAGGGTGGTAATCTTATAATGAAACCTGAAGGTATACTACAAACAAGAGACTTTGCAAGTGGTGTAAAAGGTTGGAAGATATCAAGTGAATTGAATGGATATGCTGAATTTGAAAATGTAAAGATTAGAGGTACACTCGCAACAACTACATTTGAAAAGGAAAGTGTAAACGCAGTTGGTGGTCAATTGTATGTTGCCAATTCCACTACGATAAGTGGTTCTATTAGTTCGAGTCTTAGTTCAGTAACAACTGATGTAACCAACTCATTTGCAGTAAATACAACACTTATAGGTGGTGAGACTGAAATTCTTTTAGATGATTATACCTCAGTAAGACCACCAAACCAACCAACTATGTCAGTTAATGATATAGTTACATTACAATTCGTTGGAACAAACCCAAATCCTGACCCATCTGCAACATTCTTCACAAATGGCTCGGATTTGGTATCAGCAACTCTTACCACGTTATCGGCTGGGGTGTTTAGATTTGGTTTAAACGGTGGAATTGAAGTTGGTGAACTTGGTGGTGCTGAAATTAGAAATACAGATGCAGCAGGTGATAACTTTATTGTACACTATTCATCCGCATCTTTAAGTTCGAGTATAGATGAAGTCTACACAAATGTATCACCATCTGCAAGTTCATTCATTGTAGACAACGTTACTGGATTTGCAAGTGGTGAAATCCTAACAATGAAGAAGGTAACTAATACTGGATTTTCAACCGAATATGTAAAAGTAGATTCCGCAGAACGAATTAGTGGTGGTAGTGAATCTGATTTATCGGGTTACCTACACGTTACACGTTCATATGGTAGTGGTACTACTGGCGATTCTGGCTCACTTGGTGATATCGCATCAACTGCACAATCATACGAAGAAGGTCAAGTAATTGTATCTACTGGTAAGATAGGTAGTGGTTACATAAGACTAAATGCAAATCCAAATGACCCATCAACACCATATATGGATATTGTTGAAAGAACTGGTAGTGGATTATATGATATCGAGTTAAAAGCAAGATTGGGTGATTTGAGTGGACTTGCAAATACACCTATGGTATTTAGTAAAGCAAATCCAGGGTTTGGATTAGCAACTGATAATGTATATCTACAAGGGGGTATCATTGCAACCTTTGGTGAGATAGGTGGGTTTGGTATAAATGCAACTACGATTTCATCATCAAATAATAATCTTATTTTAAGAAGCAATGGTCAGATAACTGGGTCTGCTGCATTATTAAGTGGAAGTGATGTAGTCATAGATGTAGAGGATTTTACATTAAATTCAACAAACTTTAAAGTAAATTCGGCAGGTGATATTACTGGGTCTAATGTATTATTTAATGGTGGGACTATTGGTGGATTCGATTTAACATCGAGTCAAATAAATTCTACAAATGATTTATTGATTCTAAAATCAAACGGGCACATCACTGCGTCAGCAGCACTTATTAGTGGTAGTAATATTCAAGTAGATACTCCAAACTTTGGAATAACATCCGATGGTGAGGTAAGTGCTAATAAGATAATACTTGAAGATACCGCACGAGCAGATTCATTTACATACACTTACACTGGTATTAGTGCTGGAAATAGAACAAGTTACATAGGAACATATAGTGGTTCTGATGGTAATCTTTACTCGTACATTGATTTATCTGGTATTGAAAGTAAATTGGATAATACAAAATCAGGTGCATCTTTTATAAGAATTGCTACTGCACCGACATATCCAATTGGTGCTATTATTCATCCGTTTGCATATGGTGATACTGCTCCGTATAGTACTGGTAATACCGGTATGCAAGTTACTATTGAATGTGCAACTAGTAACATTAGATTTGCATTTGGAATCCAACCAAAATCGATTGGTGGTAATGCCGAACAATATGATTACACTGGTAGTCTTGTGTTTACTGACACCAAAGGTACAACAACCTTAGAGCGAAGTTATTTAAATACTGTAACTGGATTTTATACTCGTGAATACAACCCATCGAGTGTGACTATTGGTGCATATACATATACGGATAAAGTATGGACTGTACCAAGCGCTACTGCAATTTCACTATCTCGTGGATTCTTTGCTTGGCAAGTTTTGTATACATCGAGAAATACCAATATGACAATTGGTAACCTAAAACCATTTACAGATAATCTATATGACATAGGTGATACTAACTATCGTTTTGATGACATTTATGCAACAAATGCTACAATTCAAACTTCCGATGAAAGTATAAAGTCAAACATCTCGGATTCGGATTTGGGATTGTCATTTGTAAATGCATTGAGGCCTGTGAGTTATAGATTTAATAATGTACCCGCTGAAGTTGATGATTCTGGTAGTATATTATCTTACAAGACTGGTTCAAGAACACATTATGGTTTGGTTGCACAAGAGGTAAGTTCATCTCTTGGTACACTTGGAAAAACCACAAGTGACTTCGCAGGGATTACTACTGGGTCTCTTATGGGACTTAGATATGGTGAACTAATCTCACCAATGATTAAAGCGATACAAGAACTTTCTGATGAAGTAAATCAACTAAAACTTCAGTTAAGTCAAAGTCAAGGATAATTATTATTATGGGAAAACTAATAAACGAATGGGTAAAGGAATCAATCCTTACCGAAGACATCAAGAAAACAGTCGTAACCTACGTAGGCAGGTTTCATCCATTCCATTCTGGTCATAACGCTACATACCAACATTTGGTAAAAAAGTTTGGTAAAGATAATGTATACATTGGTACGTCCGATAAGGTACAATTACCAAAGTCACCATTCCAATTCAAAGAGAAGGTTCAGATAATGACTACTATGTTTGGTATTCCCAAAAACAAAATAGTAAAAGTAAAGAACCCATATTCACCAAAAGAGATTCTACAATCATTTTCAGAAGAGACTACTGCATTTATCACAGTAGTTGGTGAGAAGGACAAGAGTAGATTTGGTGGTAAATACTTTGAACCATATAAGGGTAAGGTCGAAAAGGGTTATGCTGATACTGGTTATGTTTATGTAGCCCCATCACAAGGAAGTGGAATATCTGGTACTCAAGTTCGTAAAGGTATGTCTGACTCAGATGAGAAATCCCGTACTAAGTTTTTCAAATCAGTATATCCAAAGTTCAACCAAAAGATTTTTGATTTAGTATCTTCTAAGATTCTACGTTCTGAAGAGGTAATGGAGTCGTTCTTACAATCGATTAACCTCAACTCAATCTTAAATGAGAACTCAACTGCTGCTGGTATCGGTGGTAACTCACAAGGTGTTGATGATGGTCCAGGTGCTTTCTATGGTAATATGAAAACCTTTAAGAAAGAAATGGAAGATGTAGTTGGTACATTGGGGTGGAACATCGTGACCTATCTTATGGATGAAGATGATATGGAATCATTCACGGACACCGAGTATCCAACTGGACCTGGTAGATATCCAGTATCATTCTTTCCAAGTGGTAAAGCAGGTCTTGATGCATTGGCAGTGAGATATGGTGATGACCTTCAAGGTAATAAAGCATATAAGAAATGGTCAACCCATATTAAGAAAGTTGCTTTACAAATGGGATATGAGTTCCTAAACTTCTTAGAACCAAAAGATATTGAAAATGTATTATCAAATGAACCTAAGAAAGAAAAAGAAACTACCGGAGACTTAAAAGAAAGTTTCCTCATGGAAGGTGGTGCATATGGTCATATGAATCACCCATTCGATACTGAGTTGGGATTGACCTTTGGTGATTTAAGAATAATCATAGATGGTGCACTTAATGGTAAGTTAGAATTTACAAGAGAAAAAACCGATGGACAAGCACTTGCTATTTCATATAGAAAAGATAAAGGTATCATCGCTGCAAGAAATAAATCACATCTAAAAGATAGAGGACTTAACGCATTAGACATCAAAGGTGTTTCAGATAAGTTTGCTAATAGAGGTGGATTGACCGATGCGTATAATTTCGCAATGAGAGATTTGGAGTCTGCGATTTCAAAACTATCAGATGCACAAAAAGAAAAAGTCTTCAAAAGTGGTTCAAAGTTTATGAACATTGAAGTCATCTGGCCGGAGTCAGTAAACGTAATACCATATGGTCAACCTCTATTAGTATTCCACGGAACTATGGAGTATAATGAAAAGGGTGAAGCAATTGGAGCAGACACTTCTGATGCAAGAATACTTGCTGGAATGATTAAACAGGTAAATGCCGATGTTCAAGATAAGTACACAATCCAAGGTCCACCGGTTGTAAAACTACCTAAGAGTCAAGAGTTATCCAAACTAAAATCAAAATTCTTTGGTGAATTGTCAAAAGTACAAAAAGAGTTTAAACTAAAAGATACTGATGGTGTTGCCGAATATCACCAAAGATGGTGGGAAGCGTATGTTGATAAGAACTCACCATCCACTTTGGATAACAAAGTTAAAATGGGATTGGTAAAGAGATGGGCATTCTACGATAAGGGATTCCGTTTGGATAGTAAAAACATTACTGATTCTAAAACACTGGATTGGGCTAAAAAGACTGACAAACAAGACCAAGCTAAGATAGCAAAAGAAAACACACGTAAGTTTGAAGATATCTTCTTAGGTGTGGGTGCTGAGGTTCTATCATTTATGTCTTCAGCATTAACGGTCAATCCAGATAAGGCATTGAGAGATATGCAAAAGAGGCTTGACCAAACAATCAAAGATGTTAAGAAGTCGGGTGACCCCAAGAAGATTGCAAAATTAAAAATGGAATTAGAAAGACTGAACGCAGTTGGTGGTAGAAATAAGATTGTACCAAATGAGGGATTGGTATTCGCATATAAAGGATATACAATGAAGCTTACAGGTACGTTTGCATCACTAAACCAAATCTTGGGTTTAATGTATTTCTAACATACTTATTATATAGAAACAACAAACAAGTTATATGTCAAAATTAAATAACATCAAAGCAGTCAAAGAAATGATTGCTGGAAACCACCGAACACAAACAAAGAACACGGTGGCATTTGATGCAGAAAAGGAATTTATCAAACGTGAAGTTGGTGACCAATGGAACGATGATGATGGGAACGTTTGGGAGCAGAAAGCGGGATACAAGATTAAACTTGGAAAACTTTCAGAGTTGAGAAGTGAAATCAATACATTTCCTAAATGTTCAAAAGAAGTTTGTACTTGCATGACACCAAATCGTAACGACCTCAAAATGAAGTCTATTCACGGTATGTGTTTTGATTGTGTTATTAACATGGAACATCAAATGAAAATTGATGGTACATATAAAACGTATGAACGTAACAAAAAATTAGAAAATGCAAAGGCTTGGTTAAAGCAAGCTGAACTTGAAAAGGAAGTTATTAAATCTGCTCTAAAAGCTAGATTTGTAAATGAAGATGGTTCACTTGAAGATTGGGATGGTACTTCTTGGGAAGATACCGAACAAAAGATAGAAAAAGAGTTTCAAGATTTTAGAGAAAACTTTATCCAAAAATTGGAGACTGACAGTGAAGAAATTCATTAAAGAAACTTACAAACTATATACTGAAGATGGTATACCTCATACATTAGCTATGGAGTATACCATTTCCGATGTCTACGAACGACTATGTTCTGATGGTGTAATGACCGAGGATTTACGTAAGTGGTTTGGTAAAGGTAAGACTGGTTCAACCGATGGTGGGGGTTGGGATAGATATAGTTCCGATGGTAAGAAGTTAGGTAAGTGTGGTGATGGTAAAGATGGCGGTGCATACGCTGCATGTTTATCAAAAGAAAAAGCTGCAAAACTTGGACCAAAGGGTAGAGCGTCTTTCGTAAATAGAAAAAGAACCGCACAAAAGAAAAGTGGTGACTCTAAACGTGGTGGAAATAGTAGTAAAGGAAAAAAACCAACATACTCAAAAACTGGGGCATAGCATATGATTAAGTTAAAAGAATTATTAAACGAGAGTGACTACAAAGTATATCACAAGTCATTTACTGAAGCATCTGAAGAAGCAAGAAAGCTTGCTGAAAAACGTGGATTCGAAATCGATGAAGATGATTGGCAGTCTCAGATTGTAATGGGTGGTCGTAACAAACGTTCAAGACCAAGTGAAGGTAAAACTACTGAATTTACAATCGGATTACTAAAGAATGGTAAACCACAACGTAAGTCTCTTCAAATCCAAGTATATGGTATGAAGAAGGGTTACGAACTAAACGCATACATCAACTAAGGAGTATTATGAATCCTCAACTCAATAAAAAAGTTAAGAAGTATTTAGACTCGTATTTTAAAGATACTAAGGCCAATTCACCAGAGCATCAAGAGGCAGTGATGTTGATTTTGAAAGGTGCTCTTACTGATGCTAACTTTCATAGTGAAGCAAAACAATTGGGTAAGTACTTCCCAAAAGCAAGTAAGAAATACATCGGAACACCAATGGAAGGTGTAATTGAAGACAAGGGTGTAGACATTGCTAAAATGGCAAAATGGGATGGTCACGATATTATTGATGCATTTGCATTTTATCTAAGTATGTCAATTGGTGGGTCTTTCGGAAATAGATTGATGTCACTAAAAGAGTCAATTGAAGAGTCATTGGTTAAAGAGGGTGAACAATTGGACGAGAAGAATGTACCAACTAACCCATCTAAATGGTCTTACTATAAAGCACAAGCAAAGAAGAAGTTTGATGTATACCCATCAGCATACGCAAATGGTTGGGCTGCAAAACAATACAAAAAAGCAGGTGGTGGTTGGAAAAGTGAATCGGTAAACGAAGGTTATGGTGAGTTCATCAAAGCTAAAAACCTTACTGATATTGTAAACTTATCTAAGAAAAAGAAAAACGCAGTATTCTATGTAACTGATGATAACAATTCTCGTATCGGTGCATTCTACTTAAAGAATGGTAAGTTTGCAAAAGCAACTTCTGCAAATCCTAACTACGATTTACAAAATAGTAAAACTACATTAAGAGATAGAAGTGATGTAATCTACAAATACAAAGTAGATGAATCAGTAAACGAAGGTAGAGTTGAAAAAGAAGTATTACAAAAAATATCTAAATTTGAAACTTTATTAGGATATATTACAAATGATGACCAATATAAACCATTAGTTTCTAAAGTAAAAAGAGAAATTGATAAGTTAAAAAAACAAATTGAGAAAAATGAATCAGTAGTAAATGAAGGTAAATTTGATAGAGATGTTGAAAAATTGTATGACGCAAAAGAATTCGATAAATTTATCAAAAGATATAAATCTAAGTTTGATAAAAAAGACTACAAACAACTTTTAGACTACGCAAAGTCGCTTAATAACGAAGAGAGGGATTTTGAACGTGAAGATTTCGATGACCCATTCGATGAACAAAATGCTGAAATGCAATTAGATACTTCTCGTGAGGATTTGAGAGAACTTATATTGAAATCATTGAATGAATCAGTAAACGAAGCAGCAAGTAGAACTGCAATGGAAATTGGTGGTTTGACTGGAATGAACAAAGATGCTATCCAAAAGTTTGTTGATGATAACAACTTAGACATTGAAAAAGTATACCAATTCGTTAAGAAAGGTAAACTTGCTGATAGAATGAAGTTAGTATCTGCAATCGCAGGAAAACCTAATAACCCAGTTCAAAAGAAAATGGTTAAGCAATTCGGTGAAGGTATCATTAGAGAAGCAAAAGTAAGATTGGGTAAAGACTCTGTAAACTTCAAAGTGTTGGGCGACTCAAAAGGATTGACTCTAATCGCTGCAAGTGGTAATGACTTAGATGGTCTTCAAGACGCAATTGATAATGATGTTGATGTTAAAGGTGAATTGAGAAAGACACTCGAAAAGCAACTAAAAGTACCAGTAGAAATCGATGGTGGTTATGATGGTGCTGGATTTAGATTTAACATTGACTTTTACTCATTAGCTAAAAAGGTAAAATAACATGACTAAAAACCAACTCAAAGAATTAATCAGAGAAGAATACCATAATGTAAAAAACTTTATGGAAGATAAGTATGGTTTTACTCCTGAGTTGGGTAAAGTTATCGACAACCCCTATGTATCCTCATTTAAAAATGAAGCAACCTATTCAAGTGGATTATATATGATACTTGATAAAGATGGTAAAGTCGTTGATAAGGGTCTTAAAAATAATATGTGGTATTCCTTTGAAAAGTTTAAAAGTAAGGGAACACATTACATCGTATCAAAGAAAAACCTAAGTAAAGCACAATCACTTATCAAAAAGTATCAGTCAGACCTTAGTAATAATAAGTTCAGAGACTCGATGTTTAAACTATATAGTGAATCGGTATCAACCGAAGCATTATCGGATTACGAAAAAGATGATGTTGACTACGAAGAACTATACAAAGATTACCTCTACTCTAAGAAGAGAAGAAATGAGGGTGGTGAATCCGATTCTGATATGGCAGTAGACCAATTGGAAACTTCAGTAAGAAGAGCACAAGAACTAATTGCTAAACTTCGTGGTAAGGGTGATTTAGAACCTTGGGTTCAGTCTTTGATTACAAAAGCAGAAGATTACATTTCAACAGTATCAGATTATGGTGAGGTTGAAGAGTATGATGTTGAAACAATTGAAGAAACCAAAGACTTCATCAACTTTATGAAGGAATACTCTCAAATGTTAAATCTACATAAAGAGCAAAATAGTGACATCTACGCATTAAATCCGACTCTTAACGAAGCTGAGTATCAAGGTAGAACAGTTAAACTTGGTAAGATTATGCAAGGTGATGTTAAGAAGTTTAAAGTATATGTAAACAACGACAAAGGTAATGTTGTTAAAGTAAACTTTGGCCAAAAAGGTATGAACATTAAAAAAGACAATCCAGGTGCTCGTAAATCATTTAGAGCAAGAATGAATTGTGACTCTCCAGGTCCAAGATGGAAAGCAAGATATTGGTCGTGTCGTAAGTGGTAACTTAATTAACTCCGAGTTACATACTTATATAAACAAGTAAGTTTAACAAAAGAGAAAATTATGACAAGACTTAAAATTTGGTTCATCAATCTATGGAATAGATTATTGAACAAGACAACCATCGATGAACAAATCATGGAAACAGTAGCAGATGCAAAGGAAAAGCTACAATCAGTTAAAGAAGAGTTTGCAGACGTAGCAGAAGAACTTAAAGACGTAATGTCGGCTGTCAAAGGAAAAGTTACTAAAAGTAAACTCCGTTCTATGACAAAAGCACAATTATTTGAAGCTGCTGTAAAAGACCACGGCGTTCAATTAGATTCTACGCTTAACAAAACGAACCTTATTAACAAAGTTTACGAACTTTACAACAAGTAATTTGTGAGAAAGTATTTCGGAGATATCAAGACCCTTCTGATAGTAGTATTAGGAGTTATTATATTTTTGACACGGAGTTGTCAGAACGGGTCTGATATTACCGAACCTCAAGTAATTACTGAAGTAGTTACAAAGTGGGATACTGTAGAAGTTGAAAAAACTAAATACATTCCCAAGATTGTAGAAAAGGTAGTAATCAATATTGACACATTCTCAGTTCCAATTGACACGGTTTCAGTTTTAAAAGATTATTACGCAAAGTATTTCTATACAGACACAATCCTAATAGACACACTTGGTTCTATTGTAGTAAACGATACAATCACACGAAACTTAATTTCGTTTAGGGATGTTCAATCCAATATTCTAATTCCAACAACTACAATTACAAATACTGTTTACCTTAACAAAAGAGAATTCTTTGGGGGTATTTCGGTAGGTGGGACTCCATCTCAATTGGATTATATAAATGGTGAACTCCTATACAAAGGTAAGAAACGAAATGCATATGGTATTGGGGTTGGGGTTAATAACCAATTTGAACCCATCTATACATTTAAGATGTATTGGAAATTAAGTAAGTAATATGCCAGATATAAAAACACTTATCAGAGAAGAGTGGATAAAGTGCGCTAAAGACCCAGTTTACTTCTTTAAAAAATATTGTTATATCCAACATCCGCACCGAGGTAAGATTTTGTTTAATCTATACCCATTCCAAGAGGATTTGATGAGTAATGTGAACGATAATCGATTCAATGTTATTCTAAAGTCGAGGCAGTTGGGTATCTCAACCTTATCAGCAGGGTACTCACTTTGGTTGATGTTGTTTCACGAAGATAAGAATATTCTTGTAATCGCAACCAAACAAGAGGTCGCTAAGAACCTTGTAACAAAGGTTCGTTTTATGCACGATAACTTACCATCGTGGTTAAAAGGTCAAACGGAAGAAGATAACAAACTATCATTACGATTGAGAAATGGTTCTCAAATAAAAGCAACATCAGCAGCAGGTGACGCGGGTCGTTCTGAAGCATTATCGATGTTGATTATTGATGAGGCTGCATTTATTAACAATGTGGAAGAGATTTGGACTTCGGCACAATCTACACTTTCTACTGGTGGGGGCGCAATCGTATTATCTACTCCAAATGGTGTTGGTAATTGGTTTCACAAGATTTGGCAACAAGGTCAGCAAGGTGACCAATGGTATCCAACAGAACTGCATTGGAGTGTACATCCTGAACGAGACCAATCTTGGAGAGATGAACAAGAAACACTATTAGGAGCCAAAGGTGCTGCTCAAGAGTGTGATTGTGACTTTATTTCATCTGGTCATACTGTTGTTGAGGGTGCTACATTACAATGGTATGAGGAAACATATGTCAAAGACCCGTTGGAAAAACGAGGTTTCGATGGTAACTACTGGTTATGGGATTATCCAAATTATTCTCGTGATTATGTTGTCGTAGCTGATGTCGCACGAGGTGACTCATCGGATTATTCAGCATTCCACGTTTTTGATGTAGAGACTGTTGAACAAGTCGCAGAATACAAAGGTAAGTTAGACACCAAACAATATGGTGCTATGTTAGCATCGGTGGCAACTGATTGGAACAATGCAATGTTGGTTATTGAAAACGCAAATATTGGATGGGCTGTAATTCAAGAAGTAATCGATAGAAGTTACAATAACCTATATTATTCGTATAGAGATTTAGGTTATGTTGATGATGACATACATCTAAGAAAAGGGTTTGACCTTAAACGAAAAGAGGATATGGTTCCTGGATTTACAATGTCATCAAGAACACGTCCTTTGGTAATATCTAAGTTAGATATGTATATGAGAGAAAGAACCCCTATAATCCATTCTAAGAGACTTATAGATGAATTGTTTGTATTCATATGGAATGGTAGTAGAGCTGAAGCACAACGAGGTTATAATGATGACTTGGTAATGTCCTTCTCAACCGGATTGTGGGTTCGTGACACCGCATTAAAATTAAGACAACAGGGTATGGATTTGACCCGTACCACATTAAGTCATATGGGTAAATCGAGTACTGGTGTATACTCACAACGAAACCTTGGCCAAGACCCTTGGAAGCAAAAAGACCAACGTGGAAATGACAACGATTTAACTTGGTTACTATAAATTTGGTAGTTAAGTTTATTTTTTGTATATTTATAGTTTATAAGAGTATACACTTTTAGTTAGAGACAGTATTATGGCAAATAAATCGCTATTTAGTAGGTTAGGTAGATTGTTCAACACTCAAGTTGTTGTTCGTAGAATTGGTAAAGGTAAAACTCAAGCAATTGATACACAAAGATTACAATCTCAAGGTAACCTTCGTGGTTCATCATATTATGATAGGTTTGGTAGATTACATACCAGTCGTAGAAACTGGGAGACCTATAATAATCAATTCAACTATCATTCAAACAAGTTAGAATTGTATACTGATTACGAAGCGATGGATAAGGATTCTATCATCTCATCAGTTCTTGATATTTACGCAGATGAATGTACTCTAAAAAATGATGTAGGTGATGTTATCCGTATTAAGACCAATAACGAGGATGTGAAGAAAATTCTTCATAACTTATTTTACGATGTTTTAAATATCGAGTTTAATCTTTGGGCTTGGATTCGTGGTATGAGTAAGTATGGTGACTACTACTTACACTTGGATATTGAAGAAGGTGTTGGTGTCGTGAATGTATCACCAATGTCTGCATATGAAGTTGAAAGAGAAGAAGGATTTAATCCTGAGAATCCATATGAAGTAAGATTTAAGTTGGGTTCTATGGGTGCAGCTCACGGAGCAAGTGTAAATAAGAATGCAGAATTCTTTGAGTTCTACCAAATTGCTCACTTTCGTTTAATGGCGGATACAAACTTCCTACCTTATGGCCGTTCACTATTAGAGGGGGCAAGAAAGACTTGGAAGCAATTAACTCTTATGGAAGATGCGATGATGATTCATAGAATTATGAGAGCACCTGAAAGAAGAATCTTTAAGATTGATGTAGGTAACATTCCACCAAGTGAGGTGGATAACCATATGAGAGGTATTATCGACCAAATGAAGAAGATTCCATATCTCGACCAAAACACTGGTGACTATAACCTCAAGTTTAACTTGATGAATATGTTGGATGACTATTACCTACCAGTTCGTGGTGGACAAAGTGGTACTGAGATTGATTCATTAAGCGGTATGGAGTTTGGTGGTATTGATGATATCGAATACCTAAGAAATAGAATGATGGCAGCACTTAAAGTGCCAAAAGCATTTATAGGATATGATGAGTCGGTAGAAGGTAAGGCTACATTAGCACAAGAAGATATTAGATTCGCTCGTTCAGTCGAACGTGTTCAGAAGATTGTTCTTTCAGAGTTAACTAAAATTGCAATCATTCACTTATACTCACAGGGTTACGAAAACGAAGACCTTGTAAACTTTGACTTGGAATTGACTACACCATCCATCATCTACGAACAAGAAAAAGCAAACTTGTGGTCTGAGAAGGTATCATTGGTTAGCGATATGAAAGACCTAAAGATGGTATCTCAAGAGTGGATGTACAAGAATGTATTTAATATGTCTGATGATGAGTGGAAAGTTGAACAAGCAAAGGTTATTAACGACCTTAAACTTGGATTTAGACACACACAAATCGAAGATGAGGGTAACGACCCAGTAAAAACCGGCCAATCATTTGGTACTGCGCATGATATCGCCGCTATGCAACAAGATGGTGGTCCAGAATCTAAATTAAGTGATGACGGTGGTTCACCTGAAGGTGGATTTGATGGGGCCGGCCGCCCACCTGAAGGTGGTGGAGATTACAAAACGGATGACAACCCATTTGGTAGAGACCCTCTTGGGCAAAAAACGGATATAAAACCAGCCGCAACATATCATAAATACAAAAACTCACCACTAGCATATGAACAATCAGAAGCTTTAAAGTTATCCTTAAAATCCGTAAAAACAAAATCACGAGAGATTTTAAAAGAGTCGCTATCAGAGGAAAAAAAAGAAGAATCAGGTCTATTAGATGAGAGAAATCTTATTGATGACACGATTTGATGAGTTTTTACATATTTATAAATTGGAATAGTAATAGATAAGGTTTACAATGGCTAAACTAAAACATAGCAAGTTTAAGAATACAGGAATTCTATTTGAATTACTCGTAAGACAAATCGCATCAGATACTCTTGCGGATAAAGATTCACTTGCGCTCGAAATTATTAAAAAACATTTTAAAAAAGGTACGGAGTTAACTAAAGAATTAAAACTCTATCAATCTTTGACAAAAGAAAACTTTGATAAACAATATCAAGCACAAGAGTTTATTGACATCGTACTAAATGAGCGTAATAAGTTAAACGAAGGAATTCTCCGTAGACAAAAGTATAATTTGATTAAGTCAGTCAAAGAATCTTTTGTAATGGAAGACTTCTTTAAGTATCGTGTAACTAACTACCGAGAAATGGCCTCAGTATATAAATTATTCGAACATACCCCATCATCATCTCCAAAAGAGTATGTAACTTGTAAAACTACTATTCTGGAAACAATTACAAGAGATGGTGTCGAAGTTGTAACTGAATCTACAAACACCGATTACAACAACCAGCCAAAAGAGGTTCGTATGTTGGCTTACAAATTCTTGGTAGATTCATTTAATTCAAAATACACTAACCTCTCAGAAACTCAAAAGAAGATTCTTCGTACCTACATCAACAATGTTGATAATTCAGGCAAGTTAAGAACATTTGTGATGTCTGAGGTTAAGAAGTTAAAAACTGAATTTTCTAAAGTAAACGTGTCCGATAAAGTAGCAAAAATTAAATTGACTGAAACTGTAAATCTTATTGATAACATTACTACTTCCAAAGTAATCAACGAAAATCAAATTCTTTCAATTTTAAGATACCACGAATTATTACAAGAATTGCGGAGATTATCCAATGTCTAAATTTTTCTTAGAACAATTAGACCAACGATTTGAAGAGATGGAGTCGAAGGAAGCTCTTATTGAAGAGGAAGATATCGATGAAGCAAACGTAACTGGTAACATGGACGGTGGCGCGGGCCCACCTAAAACCCCTAATGCATTTGCTAAGAGTAAAGATGAGGGTGATTTGGATACTGACCACATCGAAGTTCTTGGTTACAAGAAAGCAAAGAAATCTAAAATAAATACGGAGTCCAAGACAATGAAGAAATTGGAAGACAAACTCGAAAGAATAATTGAAGCAACTTATAGAGACTACAAAAACGATGACTCTATGAAAGCACATCAAAAGGTTAATAAGTCTATTAAAGAGATTAACCGAATGATGTATGAAGTTGAAAAGATTGTAAATCAAAACACTAAGTTAAAAAGTGAAATGGGTGTATCTAACGAACAATATTGGAAGTCTACACAAAAAAGATTTACTAAGATTTCAGAAAGAATGTTGAAAGTTGCTCGTAATCTAAAAGAATTGAGTGCATAGTATGTCGTGTGGGTGTAACAATAATAAAATAAACGAAGAACTCGAAGTACAAGACCTCGAAGATATCAGATTGATGATACGTAGAGAGCTTGCTAGAGTTTTCTTTGACTTATACCGTAAGAAAAAAGTGTGGGAAAACTAATGAAACAACTTCTCGTAGATACAATGATTTTCAAAGTAACACCAGCAATGTTACAGGAAGCAAAGGAGCAAACTGGTCGGTTTCTGGTTAGTGGTGTGCTGCAAAGAGCAAATGCTAAAAACCAAAATGGTCGTGTATACCCAAAAGAAATATTAGAAAGAGAAGTTGAAAAATACAAAGGTCGTGAAATCAAAGAGAGCCGAGCATATGGTGAACTTGACCATCCAGAATCTTCAGTTGTTGAACTAAAGAATACATCACACATTGTAAGAGATGTGTCTTGGAAGGGTGATGATGTTGTGGGGAGTGTTGAAATACTTAATACGCCAGCTGGTAATATTCTTAAAGAACTTATCAAAGCCGGGTGTACAGTTGGTATTTCATCAAGAGGTATGGGTTCAGTAAAACAAATCGGTGAAGATACTGTTGCAGTAGAAAACGACTTTGATTTGATTTGTTGGGACTTTGTTTCTAACCCATCAACTCACGGAGCGTTCTTATCTCCAAAAAATGAGGGCACACTAAACGAATCGATTACTAATAAAAATAATACTTATAAATATACCAAAGCTAATAACCTTATGAGAGACATTATGTGTGAGGTTGGTGGTTATTGTGAATGTGATTTTGGAGTAGAATAATGAAGCTAAAAAATATACTAAATGAATCTCAACATCTTTCTTATAAAAGAATGAATGTTGGTGAAGAAAAAGAAGAAAAGGGAATGACCAATGAGGAAAAAAGAGAATTCCTCAAGGCAGTTTCTGAATACAAAAAATTTGGCGAGTCTATCTATCGCTCGGGCAACTTGGCTGAAGTATACGAGTCAGTTAAAGGTATCGTAGAGACTGCACACAAGGTAACTCTTGAAGAAACTGGTGATTGGTTTGACAAGGTAACTGTAAATAGACATATGAAGTCTATGAACGAATCATTCAAAGTATTCTCCAATACAATCAAAGAAGTAAATACCCTACAACAACGACTTGAATCAGCATATGATGAAATGGGTGAGGTTCTTGGTAAATACTACGAAATCAAAGAAGGTAACGAGTTTGGTGCTGCTAGAACAAAGGCAATTGCAAATGGTGATAGTGAATTTGAAGTAGATGGAAAAAAATATCCTGTTAAAGATGTTTCTAAAGATGATAAAGAAAACGCTAAAGAATTCGCTAAAGAATCGGTAGTAACTGAGGAAGCTAGTATGAAACTAAAAGATTTACTTAATGAAACGTTTTTAGGTGGTGGTGAATTACCATCTTCTAAGTTAATTAAAATGAAGCAAACATTGGCTGAGACTATGGCTGACGAAGGTGACATTGAAATCAACGAAAACAAATACTCAATCATCGACCCAAAGGGAAACCAAAAGGGTGTAGGTCCTAAAGACGCTGCAAATAAAATGCAAAAGAAATTGGGTGGTTCTAAAAAAGGATACTTTGTAGTTCCTGCTAAATTTGCATTGAAAGCAAGAAGAGAAATGGAAAAATACAAGTTTGACTTTAAAAATCCTAAACTTCAAGATATGATGTCTGACCTTTACTTTGAAGGTGTTGAAGAATCAGTAAACGAAGGTGCATCATCTGAAGAAAAAAGAATTGTAATGTTGGCAGTTAGAAAGATTGCTAAGTATAGAGGTGTTCCAATCGACCAATCAGTAGTAGATGTTCAAAGAGCCGCGAACGAATTGGAAAGAGAAATTGAAAAGGGTAAGGTAAAGTAATGGATAAGATGCAAATTTTACAAAACTTTTCAGTCGATGTTTCAAAGGTAATCAAACAACACATCAAAGACATCAAAAAACTTGACCCTAAGACTCAGAGAGCATTGGGAAATTTAATTGGTGATTTTAAAGAAGGTTTAGATAACTTATCTTAATTAAATTCCTACAAACTATTTATAAACACCTATCGTTAGTTCGGTAGGTGTTTTGTTTTATAAAAAAATACATATGGCAGAAAACAAGTTTAAGAAACCAAGAGAAGAACAATTCCTCTATGGTCACGCAAATGGTGTGAAAGTAATCAATGGTAATGTAGAAGCCGCACTCCGTAAATGGAAACGGCATATGAAAGATACTGGTATCATTGATTGGGTTAAGCAAAATAGGCAACATACCAAACCAACCACAGCTCGTAGAAAAAAAATGAATGACGCTAAACGTGCTGATTGGGTTAGAAGAAGGAGGGAAGAGGATTATTAGTAGACACTTTTAGTGTTTTTATCCTAACCCCACTATTTATTGTAAATCAATACTACCCCACATCTAATGGGTAGTCAATATTATTATATTATATTCTATTAAGATTACCAATAATCTTATTATCCAAAAGTTTAATTTAGGAGACAACAAATGAAATCAGATTTGTTAAAAGAAGCAATTGCTGACGCAAAAGCCGTAAAGGAAACTGCATTAGCAAACGCAAAAATGGCTCTCGAAGAGGCATTTACTCCAAAACTTCAATCAATGCTTTCTCATAAACTCGCTGAAGAGTTAGATGATGAAGAAATCGAAGAAGATGAAATGGAAGAAACTATGCATAACGAAGAAGATGATGCAGAAGTTTCTGAAATGGAAGATGAGATGTCTGAAGAAGAAGAAGCAGAGATGGAAGAAGAGTTAGAATCAGATGAAGAAGAAGAGGTAGCTGATATCGCTTCTGACGAAATCGATTCTCACGAAGAGGAAATGCACTCTGACGAAGAGGGTGAAGAAGATTCAGAAGAAGCTGAAGAAGAAGCTGAAGAGGAAATGGAAGAGATGATGGATGAAGAGGAAGAAGATGAACTCGACCTTGAATCAGTAATCGCTGAACTCGAAGCATCAATGTCTAAAGAAGATGAAGAAGTTGAAGAAACTTACGAATCAGAAGATGTGGATGAAGAAGAAGATTTAGATGAAGAACTTGACTCATCAGAAATCGAGAACGATGATGAACTTTCTTTGGAAGAAATCATTGAAACTTTGAAAGAAATGTCTGAAGAGGAAGAAGAATCTAAAGAAGAAGTAAACGAAGAAGAAGTTGAAGAAGAAGAAGAATCAAAAGAGTTAGAAGAAGCATACGCTACTATCGAGTCTTTGAGAGGCACTATCAATGAGGTAAACTTGTTGAACGCTAAACTTCTTTACACTAACAAGTTGTTCAGAACATTCGACTTGAACGAAGGTCAGAAGATGAAAGTCATTGAAAACTTCGATAGAGCTGAATCTTTAAGAGAAGTAAAATTGGTATTCGCTACATTGGGTGAAAACTTAAATGTTGCAAGAAAACCTAAAAGAGTTGTTAAAGAATCGCTAGCGTCTAAACCTATGAAGTCATCTGCACCATCTAAAGAGATTATCTCTGAAGGTAATGTAGTTGCTGATAGATTTAAGAAACTAGCTGGCTTAATTAAATAATTAAAAAACTAAAAGAAAAGGATTAATAAGATGAATACAAATTCTCTATTAAACGAATCTGCTGGTTTCAACAAAAAAATGAGCGAAGAGGCTAAAGGCCTTGTAGCTAAGTGGGAAAAGACTGGTCTACTTGAAGGAATCGACGCTGATTTCGAAAGAGCATCTATCGCTACTTTGTTGGAAAACCAAGCAAAACAATTGGTATCTGAAGCATCAAGCACAGGTACTCAAGCAAACTCTGAAGAGTGGGCCGGTGTCGCTCTTCCATTAGTAAGACGTATCTTCAGCGAAATCGCTGCAAAAGAATTCGTCTCAGTACAACCAATGAACTTGCCATCTGGTCTTGTATTCTACTTGGACTTCAAGTATGGTACTGCTCAACCAGGTTTCGAAACTGGTGCTGGTAAAGATTCTCAAACTGACTCAGTATTCGGTATCACCGAAGTTGCTGGTGCTGCTTCTGAAGGTCTTTATGGTGCTGGTCGTTTCGGTTACACAATCAACGACGCATCATCTGCAACACTTTCTGCTCCAACATCTGCATCAGTAGACTTGGGTTCAGCTGCAGGTTTCGGTATCGTAAACTACGATTCAGCATTCTCTGCTTCAGCTGCAACTGCTGACACTAACCTTGCAACTGTAACAATTGCAACTTCATCTATCGCAGGCTTCGACTCAGAAGGTATTCGTGCATTTGAAATATCTGGTTCAGGTATCTCTAACTACTACCCTGCTTACACAGTATTGAGTGGTACAAACATCCGTTTCGTTGTAGAAGTTCCTGGTTCAATTGGTGCTAATTTCACTATCGTTAACGCAGTAGTTAAGTACCAAAAACAACCAACTGACATCACTCGTGGTGACTTCGAACAATCTAAAGCTGGTTTCGGTGCGGAGCCTGAAACTGATTTGGGTATTCCAGAATTGAACGTAGAGCTACGCTCTGTGCCAATCGTTGCTAAGACTCGTAAGTTGAAAGCACAATGGACTCCTGAGTTCGCTCAAGATTTGAACGCTTACCACTCAATTGATGCTGAAGCAGAATTGACTTCAATGTTGTCTGAGTACGTATCTCAAGAAATCGACCTCGAAATCTTAGATATGTTGATGTCAAACGCATTGACTGAAGGTCGCTGGTCTGCTAAAGTAGGTGATGAGTGGAATGGTTCAGCATTTGTTGCTGGCGGTACTGCTGCACGTTACACTCAACAACAATGGTTCCAGACTCTTGGTACTGTTCTTCAGAGAGTGTCTAACCAAATTCACGCTAAGACTATGAGAGGTGGAGCTAACTTTATGGTTGTTTCTCCTGATGTAGCTACTATCCTTGAGTCTATTCCAGGATTTGCTGCTAATGGAACTGGTGATGCAATGCAATTCGCAATGGGTGTATCTCAAGTAGGTTCATTCGCTAATCGTTACCAAGTATACAAAAACCCATATATGACTGAAAATGTCATCCTAATGGGCTTCAAGGGTGGTCAATTCTTGGAAACTGGTGCTGTTTACGCTCCATACATTCCATTAATTATGACTCCTTTGGTATATGACCCGAAAAACTTCACGCCAAGAAAAGGTGTAATGACACGTTACGCTAAACAAATGGTACGTGGTGAATTCTACGGTAAAGTATACGTAAGTGCTTTGAATACAATTGGATAATTAATATCTCAATTTATATAATTAAGGGGAGCTTCGGCTCCCCTTTTTTATTGCCCAGATGATACTTATATAAAAGATTGTTACACAATACAAAGGACATCAAGTATGCCAGATAATGTAGAAAAACGAGTTCCAAAAGGAAATATTAAATTTTCAATATGTTTATCCGAAGAGCAAAAGGACGCCAAGTCAAATATTCTTAATCATCCGTTTAGTTTTATTTTAGGAAAAGCCGGTAGTGGTAAGACGTTAGTAGCAGTTCAGATTGCATTGGATTTATTTTTTAAAAGAGAAGTAAATAAAATCGTTATAACAAGACCTACGGTTTCGAATGAAGATAATGGATTTCTACCGGGGTCATTAGAAGAAAAGATGGAGCCGTGGTTAGTTCCAATCCGTTCTAATATGAGAAAGGTTTACAACAAACCTATGATATTGGAAAAAATGGAAAAGGAAGAGTCAATTGAGTTAGTATCGTTATCTCACTTTAGAGGAAGAACATTTGATAATGCAGTTGTAATCGTTGATGAGTTTCAAAATTTAACTAAACAACAACTTGGAATGGTGCTGGGTAGATTGGGAAAAAACTCTCGAATGATACTATGTGGTGATGGCCAACAAATTGATTTAAAATTTAATAATGACTCCGCAATTCACGATGTTCCAAAATTAAGAGAGTCTGAGTATGTCTATACAATAACATTAAAAGACAACCACAGACACGAGTCTTTGGATGAAGTTTTAAGATTGTTATACTCAATTCAATAAGTTATGTAGAAATCTTGACTATTTATTACGAGAGAAAGTAAGATAATTATCGGAGATATATATGTCATTTGACTACACAGGTTCATTTAGTGGTTCATTTAGTGGTGAAGTAGTTGCGTCTAATGGTGTAATTTCGGCATCGAATCAGGTAAATTTTAGAGAGGTTCAAAATAAGCCTACGACTATTTCTGCATTTCAAAAAAACTCGATAATAGCCAACACCAACTTTAGAGAAAACACATATCCAACAGATTCTGCATCATTCGATAGTAGAATTAACGGATTGGGTAGTAGAATAAGTACATTAGAAACTGCACCCGATGAAACTGGGTCTGACTCTCAAACACTATCATTTAACTCGGTAAATAATAACCTTACCATTTCCGATGGTAATAGTGTTGACCTTTCATCACTTGCCGGTGGTGGTGGTGGTGGTGGTTCATCTATTTGGTCTACTGGGTCTGACTACTATTATGTAAGTTCAAACCTACAAGTAACTGGCTCATTTAAAGTATCTCAAAATGTAATTGCAGATTCGTTTACGGGCTCATTACAAGGAACTGCTGATACTGCTTCATTTATATCTGACACATTCATATCAGCATCAGCTGTAAGAAGTGGATTTGGTACAGGTGGTGGAACAAGTGACTTCAATAGTCTAATCAATGTGCCAAGTGGTCTCGTATCAAGTTCAGACCAAATACTTCCAATCGCAACTTCAAGTATTACTGACTTTGATACCGAGGTATCTCGTTCAGCAGCTGAAGCAGGATTTGGTGCTGGTGGTGGTACTGGTGATATCACATCGGTAATCGCAGGTCTTGGTATTGGTGGTGGTGCTAATAGTGGTGATGCTACTGTATTCTTAGACACATCATCCGCACACTTTAGAATCGCAGTATCTCAATCGGCTGCCTCTTATGGATTTGGCTCTGGTGGTGGTGGTGGTTCATTCGGTGACCCACCTGTAATTACATCCCACGGATTTACAATCCCTGAGTTCACTGGTAGTAATGCACTTATTGGTCAGCTTGTAGCAACGGATGTTACTCCTGGTGATACACAAACTTGGGCAATTCAAGATTCATATACTGATGGGTTCTTTGAGGTGTCTACTACTGGCGTGGTAAGGGCTTCAGTTTCTTCAAGTAGAGCTATGAATACTGACAACACTCCTGGTTCGGGGTCACACCCATTCCTAATTAAGGTAACGGATGGTCAGAACAACGTAGTTGAAAAGACCATATATATTCGTGTAACTCCAAACTCAGCACCTGTTTTTAGAGTTGGGGGTGTTAGTGGAAACACAATTACATCATTCACTGCATCTTTGGATGAATCATCATCTGCTGAAACTAAAACTCAATATAGAGTCTATGTTACGGATGCTGATAGTGATGCACTAACAATTAGAACTGGTAGTTTAGGAACTGACCACTTCTCATTCACAATTGGTACAACTGGGGTATCAAAATATGTAGACCTTGTTCAAGTAACAAGTTCTTTAGATTATGAAAGTTTAACATCATACTCATTTGTAATCACTGCATCAGATGCAAATTATGAAGCAGGACATGATGTTCCAAATATAACACATTTACCATTTAGAGTAGAGGTAGTTGATAACTTAGGTCCAGGTATACAAGACCAATCACTATCGGGTGTAAATGAAAACTCATCAGATAGTACTTCTGCTGGTAGTATTGTTGCTACTGATAATAGTAATCCTGCCAATACAATATTGTATAAAGATTTTACATTGGTATCGGTACATTCTGGAAGTGACATTTCAAATCCAAATATCACTTCATCACTTGGGGGTACATCTTTAACCGACCCTACCGCAGACGCATTCCAAATGAACATTGCAGGTGCCGTTACTCGTAAGTCTTCAGTATTCCTAAACTCAGACATCGCCAATAGATATGTGTATAGAGTAAATGTTGGAGATGCTTATAATATAGATTCTGCAAGTGCATTGATTACAATTCCAATTGCAGATGATGGAGTATCAACTATCGGTACTGATGGGAATACTTACTATATTCAAGAGGGTGCTGAGACTGGTGATAATTTAACAACAAACTCAAATGGGTATACTACAAGTAATGTTACATTTACATCAGCAGTATCTCAGAGATGGGAAGTAAATACTGTTCCAAGTGGGTATGTTAGATTTACAAGTGGGTATACTTATGCAACTGGGTCAAGTGTGACTCTTGAGGTGGATACTGATATTAGTGGTAACTTACATTTTGCAGATAGTGACACGGTTGCTATTCAAATCACTGCATCCGAGAATGGCTTCTACACTACAAAACAATTTAGAGACCACACTTTAACAATTACCGATAATCAGCCATACACAATCGTATTTACTGATACATCGGCTAACCTAAATACAAATGGTGGTAGACCAAGTAATACATTGACTACGATTACATTTACTGAACCGCAAAGTGGTATCGGTGATACGATTGACCACGGTGAGTTTTCATTTACTGACCCAAGTGGACAACTAACTGCGTCAAGAAGTAGCGATACTTACTATGTACAGCCACTATCAAACCTTAGTGGTTCGGCAGACTATGGATTTACTGCAAGTATAGCAGATAGTTATGGTAATATTACAACCGACTCACATTCTATCACAATTGCTCAAGCAGGAATTGGTACTTTAACTACAAATGGTACATTCTATGTAATTGAATCGGCAACAAATGGTAATAACATTGTATTAGGTACGAATGGTAGAACTGGAACACAAGGTGACTTGGGAGTTTCTTACTCACCACTATATAATTCAGCTGCAGTTGCATCATTTACTTCATCAAATGAATACGTTGGTGTAAATAGTAGTGGTAATCTTACAGTTAGTAGTTCTATTAGTGGTAGTGATGCTTATTCTGATGGTGGTACTATCACATCAAACATTACCTTCCGTGACCAATACGATAATATTGGAAGTGGTTCTATTACAATTAATGTTACTGAGAACTTCTCACCATCTGGTAGTTATACTGCAACTAATGCTAACCTAAATACCAATGGTGCAAGACCATCAAATACAATACTAACTTTAGATTGGTCTGATACTGAAAGTGATGCATTAAATCATAGTACATTTACCCTTTCAAGTGATGCAAGTATTACATCATCTTGGAATGGTAGTTACACTTACACAATTACCCCATCATCAAATCTATCAGCAGGTACTTATTATGTAAGTGCAAGTGTTAAAGATACACACGGATTTAGTACTGGACAATCGAATACATCGTTCACAATCGCACAAGCTGATGATGGTACTGCTACTGCAAACGGAACTCTATATGTAATTGAGTCTGCTACAAGTGGTGATAACATTGTTACTAATCCAAATGGTAGAACAGGAACTCAAGGACAGATTTCAGTATCGTTCTCACCAAACTACAATTCGGCAGTTGCCCAAAACTTTACATCAACGAGTGATTTGATTTCAATCAACTCATCAACAGGTGTATTGACTGTAAATACTGATATTAGTGGTTCTGACAGTGCAAGTGGTGATACAATTACCACTACGATTGGTTGGCAAGACCAATATAGTAATACTGATACCGCTGATTTCAATATTAGTGTAACTACTAACAATGCTCCAACTGTAACAAGTGATACACAAACTTCTGCTAACCTAAATACAAACTCAGCAGTAGATGATGCACTATTAACAACCTTAGTATGGAGTGATACTGAAGGGGATGCATTGGCAATTGAAACCTTCAATTTGACTGGTACGGATGCCTCAAGTTTCTCTTCATCTTATATTGGTACTAACACATTTGAAATTCGTGCAAACGGAGACCTATCGACGGGAACATACAATTATATTGCTAATGTAGAAGATGCGCATGGGTTCAATACAGGAACATACTCAGATACAATAATTATTTCTCAAGCAGGTGGTGGTTCAATCAATACCGAACAATTTGCTATCATAGAATCTGCACTTAGTGGTGCTGTAATTACAAATGAAAGCGACGGTATTGGTTCTCAAGCAAGTGTTAATGTTACTTACTCACCTAATTATGGGTCTCAGGTTGCTGAACAATTTAATTCAAATGATTCCGTTATAGCAATTGATTCAAGTGGTAATCTAAGTATTAAGTCTGATATTAGTGGGTCATATCATACTGGTGATTCTATCTCACCAACAATATATTGGTTAGACCAATATGGCAATGAAGGTACGGGTAGTATTACCATTGACATAGCAAATAAC
>Ga0070749_10000367_pt1 | contig 30117 bp, 31 predicted proteins | sample VirMetDEL_Nov_18_FD_75180 | JGI IMG/M metagenome (GOLD analysis project Ga0070749, IMG submission 75180) | Aqueous microbial communities from the Delaware River and Bay under freshwater to marine salinity gradient to study organic matter... | ecosystem: Environmental > Aquatic > Marine >...
CTCGACTTCCTGTCCCTCGTCTACTGAGCCGCTTTCCATGTCCTTGGCCTCCAGACCAATTTGTGCTGATCGGGCCTTAGAACGGCTTCTAGCGGCCTCTCAGGGGCTTCCAGAGGCTCTCTCCCGGCCTCTGTCGGGGTGCTACTGGTCTCGGTCGAGATGCCAGGAGAGGTGATCTGTGAGGTGATCCCCGATCTCCGTCACCCGGCCTTGCACGTCGTCGAGCTTGTTCTCCACGCGCTGCATGGCCTTGAGGTTCTCCCCGTGCTGATCGGTGTTGCGTCGGTCAAGACGGCGCAGGAGGACCACCACCGGTCCGGTCAAGAATGCGACCACAATGGGCACTAGCCAGTCACTCACGCCAAAGCCCTTTCTGCTGATTCTCGACCTCTTGCATGTAGTCGAGGTACAGCGCCCAACACCAAGCGCAGAAGAGGGCCAATGTGGTGATCACTCCCCCGGCCAATGCCAGGCCACGCAACCACCACCGGCCCATCTGCTGATCAGTCGACGACGAAGCTCGCGGAGCGGGTCGACGTACGGCGGGCAGCCAATGCCTTGAGCACCGAGAGGACACCCGCCACCGCGGCCACCTTGAGAGCAGTGGTGAAGCTGACTCTGGTCAGCCCCGCCACGTCGGTGCCGAGGGCGGCGAGGAGTGCCTGGGCGAATGTGCTGATCGCCCGTTCCATTGTGTCGTGAGCAAACCGTGTCGAGAACATGCCGCCATCCTATGCCCCCGCCCCCGTGGAGCGCTAGGGGCGGCGGCGACTGCGTCGAATCCTTCGTCGACCTCGTGCTGATTCTCCGCCCCAGATGCCCTCTCGCTCGGAGTTTGTGAGCGCCATCTCCAGGCACTCCTGCTGAACTGGGCATGTCTTGCACACCAGCACGGCGCTCTCGATCCTTTCTCCCCGCTCAGGGAAGAAGATTTGGACATCAAGCCCGCGACAGGCGGCGTGCTGCATCCACTCGGGGCGTGAGAAGACCAGTCTGCTGATCAGGTTGTAGGGATCAGACATCGACTACCTCCCCCGCCACCCGGATCTGCACCGATTCGTACTGCATCGACCACAAGGTGGCCTGCTCACGGGCCTTGGCCAGGCTAGAGAAGAACCCCCACGATCGAGGGTCTATGTGGATCGACTTGGGCAGGTGTGCCAAGACGATGTACATCGGTCCTTTGGGTCGCCCCATTGCTGCTGCTCCTTGTGGTGGTGATCAGATGACGGTGGTGCCGTCTGCGGTCTTCATGTGGATGGTGTCGCCCTCGACCCAGGCCCACACGTTGTAGCGGACTCCCACCGCCGATGCGATGGCGGCGAGTGCCTTGTAGTCATTCCGGCCGTAATGGGCGACCCACTTCTCGGCGTAGCTGATCGCCTTGCCGAGGTTGTGGACCTCCTTGCCGGAGGTCTTGGTGCCCGTCGAGGTGATCAGGCGGGCAGCGCAGTCGACACCGTAGTGCGCCACCGTGCCCTCGTTACCGTCGGCGTCGAGTGCTGCAAGCCAGACGACCCGCTTGAGGTTGGTGCGGCCGCAGTGTGAGCAAGTCTCCTCGTCGTTGTTGACGCCCTTGACGGTGTACTTGCTGATCTTCTCCATGTCCCTCCTCGAAGCGGAGGTCATTGTATCGGCTCATCTGCTGATTGCAACATCAATGCCGAGGTTTGCTGAACCACCACGAGGCAACGATCGAGGCGAGGCCGAAGAACATGACGAGCGCTGCTGCTGTCACAACGGCTTCTCGGTGATCATGACGTGGGTTGTTCGCAGTAGTAGTCGCCGTAGTTCCACGGTCCACGCCCACACACTGACCACAAGTGCGCGCAAGCATCTGCGTTGTACCCGAAGTCGACAGCGAAGCGGAACCTGTCGTACCAAGCGACGATGCCGTTACTGCTGAAATGGCCAGCGAGCGCATTGATCTGGCACAAGCCCCATGAGTCGTCGCCGGTGCGGCGGTTGCCATTGTGCGCTGCACTGTCGCATGTGCTCTCTCTGCTGATCATGCCGAGCGCCCACATGACCGTGTCGTCCGATGCACCTCGGCTCCAGAACGCTCGGGCGATGATGTCGGCCTCGTCCTGGGAGCACCCGCTCCCCGGGCCGTAGTACTCGGGGATGCTGCTGATCCACCGCGGCAACGTGGTCGTGGTCGTGGCGATCGTCGTCTCGACCTGCACCGCCGTCCCTCTTGTTGCAGTTGCAACCACCGCCGCCGAAGAGGTGATCCGTTCATAATCGGCGCGTGCTTGCTGGTTGTCTTCGACTGCCTCGATCGAGGTCGCAATGGCGGCATCGAGTTCGAGGCGCCCGGTGCCGTCATCAGGTGATGGCCCGATGTAGGCGAGCATACCGATGCTCGCGATGAGCAGGATTGAGCGTGTAATCATGGTGTCCCTCCTTGTGAGCGGGCACTCTAGCACCAATCAGGCGGGTTGATACCAGTGCGAGATCAGGAGGCGGTCACCGCTCACCCAGGTGAACGGGATCGAGTTGGTGATACTCACCCCGCGCAGGTACGTCCCGGTGGTGTCCCACGCTAGGACTTGCAGGCTTCTGCCGCTGACGCGCCGTGTCACACCGTGGTAGTCGCTGCCGTCGGCGTCCTCGAAGAAGATTTGGCCGTTGCTCCCATCCGGCCGGAATCGAGCGCACGGGAGTGGGAAGGAGACCCACACGTTGTCGGTGATGTCGGTCGTCGACCCCCACAGCAACTCGACTTGCATGAAGACGAGGTCATTCAAGCGGCAGTAGCGCCCGGCGCTGCTCCCATTGCCGACGTTTAGGTTCGTCCATTCCGGGGTGTACGAGGTCCATGTGCCGATCGCATTGAGTTCTGCTGCGGTGACCGCTTGGTCGCGTACGAAGGTTCCGAGGGTGCCCATTGTGCTGATCCTTACGCATACATCGAGTTGTAGAGGGCGGTGATGTCAGTGGTATCGAGATACACGCCCTGCCAGTATTGCACCTTGGCGATACCAGTGCCCGCTGGCGCTGACCATTGAGTCAGCGAAGTGCCTGGGCATCCAATGGCAAAGTTCATGACCGATGGGTCGATTGTAACTTCACGTGATGTGGAGGCATTGCCAACATCGTTGACGATTGTGCCTGATAGGACTCCATCGACATACATGCCGATGCTGTTCATGTTGACTCTCACGGTAATCATGTGCCAGTCCGTATCGAGAAGATCAACGTATGCTGATCGCAGCTTGTCGTCTCCCCATTCGGGCTGGGTGTACGACAGGCGGCTTCCATCAACCGAGAAAGCCCACATCGCATTTCGTGGCTGGACAGCACCCGCCAACGATGATGAGGCGAAAGCAAGCGTGACGGGGCTTGACACTTTGAAGGTGAAAGTTCTGGATGCTAGGGCCAAGACGAGGCTCTTGTCGTTGCACCACCGCCAGGCTCCCTGATCGCTTGTTGACGCCTTGAACCAGAAGTTGATGGTCCACAGGAAGGTGTTTTCGGATTGGAGAAGCCTCCCTGCGTAACCGTGGATGTTGGCCACCGCTTGCTGCTTGATGCTGACTCGCTTGTTGGTGAAAATGAGTGCCCCGTCGCCATTGGGCAACGAGCTTGGCACCCACTGAGCGCCATTCTCGCTCTTTGAGGCTGTGAGCGGTACTTCTTGAATCAGTTCGGGGACCGAAACCCCTGACGACGACATCTCATGTACCCCACTTCGTTGCCAGGTAGCTCTCGATTGCGGACAGTTCGTTCGCCTGTAGCTCTCGGTCGTAGACGACTACTTCGCCGAGCACCATGTCAGAACAGTAATTGGGGTCGAGGTTGTATCTGGTGCCCACGATGATTCCTACCATGCCATCTGGACCTGCATTGCCAGATGCGATTTCGGTGCCGTTGAGTCGGAGGTATGAATTGCTCCCGCTGAAAAAAGCCACGACGGCGTGGGTGTCTCCAGTAGTAATCGTCGTAGACGACGACAATACTGTGCCACCACTCATCATCCAGTTCGTGGTGTTGAACGCCCCCACGACTGACCGGTCGTTGCCAGTGGAGAGGAAGCCATCTGTGATGTGCGAGGATGTGTCAATCGTGTCGAAATTGGCGGCAATGACGATGGTGCGAGGCTGGTCAATGGTGGCGAAAGCGGTCCGCATGTAATCGTTAGTGCCATCGAAGTCGAGGGCGTTCAGGCCGTTCAATGTCCTCGTGCCGGTTGTGGGCTGATTCGTCGCGGTTGCTTGTGCCAGGTGATACCCGTTTCCGCTCAGGTCGTTCCACTGGCTGACACTTCCGCTCGATTCGGTGATCGAGCCAGTGTCGGAGGCGTCGTACCAGACTGCTGGCAACAAGAACGAGGCGTCGAATGCGATGGCTGCGTTAGGAGTGGCAGTCTCGATGTCAGACATAGTGCCTTGCCCCACCTGATTGCTAGCCACAACTCGGAAGCTGTACTCGGTCCCGTTTGTGAGTCCGTCGGTGAAGACGAAAGTCCCTGTTGTTGTGGTGCTCGACCATGTGGTCCCATCTGCTGAATACTGAAGCTCGTACGAGGTGATGGTCGAACCCTTGTCGTCAGGAGCAGTCCACGTTGCCGTGACTATCGTGTCGGCAACGTCCAAAGTGAGGTCGGTGATCTGGGCCGGTGTGTTGCTGATCCCCCACTTGTTGTACAAGTAGTCCTTGATGGCATAGTGCTCGTCTTCCGTGACTTCGCGGTCGTAGCAAACGATCTCGCAGATGACGCCATTGAAATAGGAGGTGGCTGTTCCTTCCAAGAGCCGACCGACCGTCATGGCGCTCCACGAACCGGCCGGTGATGCAAGCGCGAGGAAGTACTCGTCGACATAGGCGATGTTGCCGTAATGCACGGCTGGGTCGATTGGTGAATAGCCGAAGTAGTCGACCTTGATGAGTACCGGTCGCGTGGTGACTTGGCTCCCGACAATCGTGCCGCTGAAGTTGTACCCGCTAGCGCGGAGCGCGATGTAGTGGCGGGTGTCTGTGCTGATCGCATCCAGAATTGCGTCGGAGCTAGTGCTCGTGTTGATGGTGTCCTGCTGCATTACGAGGTAGACGGCGAACGGCTGGCTGAATGTCACTGGCGTGCTGATCGCCATGAAGCTGGTCGAGCCGTCGAAGTCGACCACGTTCAAGCCGTTGACGGTGCGAGTGCCGGACTGCGGGCGGTTGGCCGCTGTTGCTTGCACGAGGTCGGTATCCCCCGATCCGGCCTCGTCGGTCTTCGACCGCCACGCCGTGACGTTGTTGCTGCCATCAGTGGTGATCGTGGAGGTGTCCGCCGCATCGAACCACAGGTCGGGCGTTGGCATGATCTCGGTGTCGACGAGCACGGTGGTGTGCGATGCCGGTGCGAAGACCTCGGAGTCGAGCGTCAGTGCTGTTCCGTCGTACGCTGTCGCTCCCCCGACAATGGCCGGTGTGCCGTACCACAGCGACACCACCATGAAGTCTCCGGCCGCCCATGTGAACGGGACAGTGGCAGACAGGTCAGACGCTGAAGCGTACGACCCCGAGGCACTGACGACCTTCAAGTCGTAGACCGTTGTCGAGTTCGCTTCAGTGACGCCGTAGTAGTCGTCGCCGTCCACGTCCTCGAAGAAGATTTGCCCGTTGGCACCTCCGCGGTTAGCGGTGTCAGCCAGGATCGTCGCCGGGAACTCGACTGACACTGCCCCGGTGATACTGGTCGTGGAGCCAAACTGAAGCTGAATGACGATGAACGCAAGGTCTTGGACCTGCCAAAAGTAGCCGTCCGCCACTCCGTTGCCGACGGTGAGGTTCGTCCAAATGGGGTCAAATGCCTGCACCTTGGCTAGGTCATTCAAGTCGTCTGCGGTGATTACGTCGAGGTCGGTCAATCCACCGATGGCGGTCATGTCTGCTCCCTGGTCAGCCCAACACGTTAGTGCTGCCAATTTGGCCGTAGGTCGGGTGGTTGAGGATGAGTAGCGGGCCGTTCACGTTGGTGATCGACGACGTGACGAGCCTGAGCTTGCAAGTGCTCGGGGTGATGTTCCAGTTGATGCCCTCGACTCTCAAGGCACGCCACAGGTTTTCGTTGGAGCGCACCGGGTCGTAGACCACGACGGCACCTTGGCCGAGGTCGATCTCTGCCATCTTCTTGATGGCATCTGCGTCCATGCTCCTATCCCCCAAGACGATCTCAAGCTGAGTGACTCGATCTTGCGGCTCGGCGTAACGGGCGACGTGCCGCTCGGCTGCTGATTGAGCCACGCCTTCATACGCCGCGTAAGGCAGAGCAAGATTGGCGGAGTAGGTGCCGTACTTTTCGATGCTGTCGTTGTCCTGTGCCTCGACTGATCCGCCAAGCCACGACCCGGTGACCTCATTCCGCAGCACTACCGGATCGCTGAACATTGCCGAGACAGCGTGGATCGAGGTGACATCCAAGCCGTCGCCGACGTACAGCTTGATGCCAGGCGACACGACAGTGTCTCGGTTCAAGAAGGTGATCTTGCCGATCCGGTTGCAGAAGACTGATCCCTGCTCGCTGCTCGCTACATCTGCCAGGTAGTTCGCCAAGAACGCACCCTCGGGATTGAGTCCACGCAGCACCTCCTGGCCATCTTCTGCGACGAGCCAGGTTGTCGGGTCGACTCCCCCGTACAGCATTACCTCCTCGATCATCGACTTGGCGTCGGTAAGCTCTTCGCCGTTGCCAATGGTGGCCATCAAAGCGGGATCGTCTCCGCCGATGGAGAAGTGAGACACGAACGCATTGAGGCCGACGTAGCAGTTCGTCAAGAGCACGGCGACATTGCCAGTGTGAACGGTGCTGTAGGCGACAGTGTTTCTGAGTATGCCATTGACGTAGACGCTCAGGTTGGGAGTTGCTGATCGCCGGAAGTAGACATGCTTGCCCCGGCCATCGAAGAGACCGTCGACAGTTGCAAGGGTCGTCTCTTGTGTTGCCGTTGGGTAGTTGAGTGTGCTGAAACCCGTGGCGTAGTCGTACATGTGGAACTTGATGATTCCGTCGTCGTCCACACCCGACGGCGCGATGGTGATGTAGCCGTTCTCGATCGTACCGGCGACATGCACTTCGATCGCATCGGATGATGTCGTCCCCACGAACCAGAACCCAAGCTCGTGGAACGAGTACGGCCGGAAGCCATCTTGGTTGTCGTCATTGCCGAACCCGAGCAAGGTGACCGCGTCGCCCCAGTAGGTAGACGCACCTGCTGGTGCCGTTGGCTTGTTGGTCAGCGAAGCGTGAGTGTCCGAACTGAAAGGCTTGTCGTCCGCATACCAGCCTCCCGTTCGGCTCGATGGGTTAGACACCTCATGGAAGTAACCGCCCATCTCGACCTCTTGCTCTTGCATCGGGATGTACTCGGTGACTGTGTTCTCCATGTATTGCACGAATGCTGATTCTGCCGCCTTCACTCGTCCGAGCATCCCGAGCAGATCGAAGCACTGGATGGTTACGGTGCTTTGCTTGTTGGCTGCTTCATAGCTCTGTGGCCACCCGGCGACGTAGCCTCGGTAGATCACAGTCGATGTCTGGACGCCTCCCACTTCCCCGTGGACAAGCTCGATCTTGATGTGGTTGTTCAGGCCAAGTCCGGTGTTGGGGTCAGTCGAGTAGTACAGCCCTGCCTCGTACGTCGGGTCGAACCGGCGGTCGTGGTTGTTGAGTGTGATGGTCGCCGTACCCGGCCCAAACCGCGAGAACTCGCTCGACCGTCCTCTGGTGATCGACAGGTTCGTGACACGATCTTGGATCGTGTTCCACCCTGACGGCTCTACGAACGGTGACGCAAACCCGAGCCAAACTCGGATGTCGTAGATGTTCTCGCCCCACAATGTCATGTGCCCGCCACCGCAGTGCTGATCAGTGGAGCGCCACCATTGCGGAAATACTGGTTGAGGATGTCGACGATCTCGGCCCCGATCCTCTGAGTGTCCGCTCCGGTCTCCGCGGTCAAGTTGATGTTGATCGATGTCGGGTTAGCGGGGAAGGCGGGTGTCCCTGACGTGCTGAGTTTCTCGATGCCACCCTCGAACCGCGAGAGGAAGTCGCGGAACGCCCCGTTGAGGTCCGTCTGGATTGTGGTGATGAGCGAGGCAATCGTTGTGTCGAGCGTCGCAATCTCGCTTTCCAACTTGGGCACGCCGAACAAGCTCTCGACGAGACCGCCCTTGCCGCCAACATCCTTGGCGATCGACTCGATCTCGGCTTGTGCTGAAAGCAACTCTGCCTTGTCGGCCCTCGACATGCCGAGCAACTCCCGAGCCATCGCAGTGCCTCCGACCAGGCCCGCACTGAGAACCTGGGCGATGACACTAGGCGGGAACCCCTTGTCCTTGAGGGCCGTGAGGTTCTGCTTGAAGTTCCGCGCCTGGCGTAGTGCCAAGCGGGCACTGCCACGGAAGCCGCGAGACGGGTCGTAGCCGATCCCGAAAAGCGACTTGGACCACTGCGCCAACTCCTTGCCTTGGATCAACTGGCCCATCAACTTGTCGCGGTCCGTGGTGATCTCGGCCAACTCGACCATGTCAGCGGCGAACTTCTCGAACACTGGCCGGAACGGGTCAGCGAGTCCCCCGTCCAGCATCCCCAGGCTCGCTGCGTTATCCAACGTGCCTCGCAAGGCGTTGACGATGTCCTCGGATGTTCCGTAGAACAGAGCCTCTGCGAAGCCTGCGCTGTTCAGGAAGTTTGCGAACTCGGCAATGCTCGCTCGGAAGTCCTCCCAGGTGTCTCCACCACCACCGCCTCCGCCACGACCACCGACGTAGGGCTTGTGCGACTCAATGCGGGCCAGTGCCTCTTCGAGTCGTTCGAGCGCGGCTAGCTCTTCCGCCATCCCCAACATGCCAGCACCGCCGGAGAACGCTGTACCGAATGCGCCCACCAACTCCCTGATTTGAGCGCGCACCTGCTCAAGGTTCAGGCCGATGGTGACCGCAATGTGCGGCGAAAGGCTGTCCAAGATCCCAAGCTCTTCGATCAACTTCATGACTTGGTCTCGCTGGAAACCGGCTGCGTCGGCTGCCTCCAAGAACGTGTTGATCAACGCAACCTGAGCCGCTTGCGTTTCATGGATGCCGTTCCCCAAGCTCAACATCTCAAGGCCAACTCGATGGAATTCGTCGTATAGCTGATAAGCAACATCGCGCAAGTCTGTGCTTTCGCTCTCCAAATTCTCGATCGACTTCGCGAACGTCGCTGATGTCTTGTCCATATTGAACAGTGCGCGCTCGGCGCTGATCACTGCTGTTTCAAGACCATCGAAGACTTGGGCAAGCTGATAGATCGAGGCTTCAGACAAGCCGACAGCCTTGTCGAGCAACTCAATGCGATGGCGGAAATCGTCGATGCTCATGTTGGTGGTATCCATCTGGGTAGCCAGATCCCAAGCTCCCACCTGCTGTTCTTTGAGCTTGTTGTTGAGTTCTTCGATCGCCGCCGTTGAAGCCTGGAACGGAGCGGGGTCAGCGTAGTCTGACCAGCTTTCAGCCACCGCCAACGCCTCCTGCATTCTCTTGAACGCTTCTGCGGTGTCTTCAGATTGGAGTTCAATCGCTTTGAGCAGAATCGCAGCTAGCTGCTGCTCTTCATTGAGTTTGCTGAAACCCTCTTCTGCCGATACGGTAGCTTCGGCAAGCTCGAAGAATCTGTCGGCGACCAAGCCAAGGCCGACAAGCTCTGACTTCTGCTTGTTGAACTCTTCCAGCGTGAGTGCGAAGTTCTCTGTCTGATCTCGAAGTTCGGCCACTGCCCTGATTTCGTCTTCGAGCGAAAGGGCGTACGCCTTAGCTTCTTCTCGTGACATGCCTTGCGCCTTGGCGATTCTGTAAATCTCGTTCTTGGCGTGAACCGCTGCTGCGGCATTGGAGTCGTACGCCGCTACGTTGTCCAAGATTGCTTGGGTGTACTCGTCGCTGACACCTCTTGCTTCCAACATCGCCGAGACTTCCTCTTGGAAGCCTTCCGCTGATTGCATGGCCATGAACTGAGTTTCGTCGAAGCTCTTGCCAAGTGCGCCGAACGAACCTGTGAGCTTCTGGGCTACATCCTCACTCGACAGCATCGAGTCTCTTAGCAGTTGCTGTAGGTCGGCCTGACTTGCCCCGGCTTCGTTGTTCTCAAGGAGTGCCTGGGTGTTCTCGATGAGCGCTTTGGTGAACGCCTCGGTGGTTTCCTTGCGCGCCTTGGACTCTGCGGTGAACATCTCAAACGCCTTGACTGCCGCATAGATCGCCGCCGTCAAGGCAAGCAGTGGCAGAACTGAAGCGATGAATGCCTTGGCCGCTACCGCCGCGGCCTTGAACGACATGATCGCCGTCTGACCGAAAACTCGAACTGCTGATGTCGATGCGCCGAACGTGGCATTGGCCGACTGAACTGCCCCGTACATGTAACGGAAGTTCTTGACGACTCCCGCCGCCGCTACTGCGGCAGATGACCCCAAGGCAAGGTTAGCCACCTTGACTGCCGCCAAGGTGATCAAGAGTGTCTTGAGTACGGCCTCGTTCTCGGTGATGATTCGAGCGAACGTGGCGAATGAGTTGATCACGGGGATCATGATGGTCGCCAAGGACTCTGTCAAACTGATGGTCGCTTCAATGGCAGGTCTAACAGCCTCAATCAAGTTCAAGAACGCGGCGCGCGCATCTTCGTTCGAGGCAATGAACACTGCAAGCGCAGCCGGTACTGCCCCACCAATGGCACCGGCATAGTTGCCAATGATCGGCAGTGTTTTGAGCAGTTGAGTACCGGCGAAAGTGCTGATAGCAGTGGCAGCAGCCGCTACTGCCGGGAAGAACTTCTTGAACGAATCGGTCAACTCGCCGATCTCGACCTTGGTTCGATTGAACGTCTTGAGGTTGTCTTTCAACCCTTTGAGGAAGTCTGTAAGCGGCTGAAGAAAGTCCTTGAACGCCACCTGCATCTGATCAATGACCGGGCGCAATGCTCCGCCTTCTTGGAACAGTGCGGTGAATGCCTTGGTCGCGTCGTAAGCGGCTTTGATGGCCGGGCCGAACCCATTCTGGAGAATCGAGCCGAAGGCGACCTGCAACTCATTGAAGATACGGGGGAACGAGCGGAGCACCTTGCCCGCCTCCATCATGGCCGCCTCGTAAGTGCCCGCCACTTTCTCGCCCTCTTCGAGAATCATGTTCATGACGGCTTGCTGGCGCTCGCTGGCGGTGAGTCCCGCCTCGGTCTTGCCCAACTGCTTTGCGTAATCCTGATACGCCTCACCGGCGTACTTGGTGATACCCGCCGACTTGAGCAACATCGAGTTGCCGGTCTGGATCGCGTAAGCCAAGAGTCGGGCGGTAGCGGTCGAGTTGGACTGCGACAGCACGGCCAAGTCCTGAGCTACTCGGGCGACCTTGGCCGCCTTTGCTAGATCGAGGTTGCCCTGGGCGAAGATGAGCGCGATCTCCTGGGACGACTTCATCTCGATGCCCATGTCTCGCACTGCCATCGATGCGTTGCGGATCGCGTCAGGAACAAGCCCAAGAGACTTGTTGACCGCGTCCATTGCGACGTTCATTTCTGACACGTCTGCCGCTGCCATGAAACTTTGGCGGGCGTACTTGACCAGGCCGTAGCCAGCGGCGCCAACTGCGGCGCCAACTGCAAGCAAGCCCTTCTGGAATCCGCTGATCCTTCGAGCGGCCAACTCGGCCTCGCGGCCGACTCGGTCGAAGTCTTTGCTGGTGCGGTTTAGCTCGGAGCGTGCAGCGCGAGCGTCGACATTGATTCCGACCTCGACGATTCCAACTGTTGCCACGCTACTTCGCTTTCTTCATCGCTTGTTCTCGCTCCCAGGCGGTCAGCTTGTCGTGAGCCGCCCACCCAGTGAACTCGTCCGCACTCAGTGGCCGGTGGCTTGGACTGCCGAAGATCAACTCCTCGACTGTGCGCCCAAGCCGCTCGGCCAGGATGAAGTAGTAGCGGTACTCTGGGTCGGCTAGCTGCCTTTTCCCTCTTCGTCGATGGCACTTGCTGACATCCCCGACATCGACATCGCCTTCTGGGCGACGAACTCAATCGACGACGCAGACTTCTCTTTGAGGGCGGCGATGTCGATCTCGCTGAAGACCTGATCGCCCGTCTCTGGGTCAAACACGCAGGCGATGATGATCATCGGGTACAACTGGTCGAGGTCGACAGTGCCATCTCCAAGAGAGCACGTTTGGAGCATCCGGCTTCTCTTGCCCGCACTCATGGTACGGACCTCAATGGTCACGCCCCATTGTGGGACTTCGAGCAGTTCGGTGCCGATGTCATCGGCTGCAAGAATGCGGTCACGAAGGGACACGATGTACTCCTAGTTGTCGGTGTGGTGATCAGGACGTTGCTCGGGTGATAGAACCCGTGACCTGAAGCTCAATGCTAACCGACACAACGTCGCCAACCGCGGGACTCATGTCGTAGCTCGTCACAATGCACTCGCCCGAGTAAACCGGGTTCGATGCGCCAGGGGTGCTGCCGTTGGTGGCGAAGGCCCACGACAGGGTCGCCGACTGGCCGAGCACTGCCTGGATGTGAGCGTCGAGCGTCGAGTCGAACATGCCGCTCAAGCTGATCGTCGCATCGCGGAGACCCACGATGTACTCCTTGTCGTCGTCTCCGAACTTGGTCGTCTCGGCCGTCTCGATCGAGCGCGAGAGGCTCGCGTCGTTGAGGTAAGCCGAGATGTCGGTCAGAGAGCCGCCCGAGTTGTCGAGGGCGAAGTAGGTGTTCTTACCGTGTACGAATGCCATGATGACTCCTTAGCGTCGGGCAAATGAGAGGATGAAGGTGATCGAGCCGGTGGAACCGGCCAGGGTGTAGTTGGCCCGCAAGTAGCGGTTGACCGTGGTCCCAGATGCCACGACAGCGATGCCTGACCCCGTGGTGGCGGCGGTCAAGTCGGAGAAGGTTACGAGGTCGGCCCACGTCGAGTTGTCGGCTGAGTGCTGGACCTTGATGGTCGTAGCGCCATCTCGCGTGTTGGCAGTGGCGTGATACACCGCGATCCCGCCGTTGCTCGTGCTAGCGCCGTGATCCTCCGAAGCTGCTGTTCCGGTTGCCGTGACGGCTGCATGGCCGGTCAGTGCTACGCCGTTGTCGAGTCCACCGTCAGCCTGAAGCTCGGCCGATGCCGCCACCACGTCGCCGACTGGGGCGGACACGTCGTAGCTCGTCGCCTCGACCTTGGCGATGGAGACTCGGTTGCCCTTGGTGGCTCCGCCGTAGGCCACCGTTGCAACTGCGCCATCCTCGACTCCGAGGAGACCGCTCAGTACTTCATCGATTGCATCTGCTGATCCATCGAACATCCCCGAGACCGAGACCGTGGCGTCGGACAGGCCAGGAACGTACGTCTTGTCGGAAGAGCCGAAAGCCGTGGTCTCCGCCGTCTCGACGCTCACGCTCGGGCTGGCGTCGTTGAAAAAGGCAGACAGGTCATGTGCGTTGACGAAGACCGCCGTGTTCTTGCCGTGAATGAACGCCATCAGTCGACCTCCTCATCTCCGCGCTTGGCCGTCTTCGGTGGCAGCTTCGGCTTGGCCATTTCCTCGACAATCTGCTGATCGAGGAGCCACTTGACCGAGTGCTTGGGGAGGTCATCGACAAGGTCGCCGGGTTCTGCCCGCTTGCCCTCGTAGTCGATTCCAATCAAAACCTTGTACATGCTGCTCCTTGCACGCCACTGGACCCTGCAAGGCGGGGCCACTAGGACACGGTCGTCGTACAAAGCCACTCGGGCACGGATCAATTGGCCCTGATTCTATGGCCGATGTGGTGATCAATCAAGAGTCCCGCTTGTTTCGGGCCTTGCATCTTGGGCAAATGATCGACCAGGGGCGAGTCAATAGCTCGGCAAGAAGTCGGTTGCATCGCCAGCATCTTGGGTCGGCGTCGGCCACAGCACCTCCGCCGTAAGCATCCAACTCACAACTCCTTCAACACGTTGAAGTTGCAGGAGAGGACCGAGCGCTGATTGGCGTCCCGCTCAATGATGTACGGCGATGTCACGGCTTCGATCCGGTGGTAGAGCGTGCCATTGATAGTGGCATTGGAGATCGAGGTGATCAGTTGCCACAGTGTGTCGGCCAGTGTTCTCCCCGCCGCATAGGACGTATTGCGGACAATGAACTGGAGTTCTGGGCGGTCAATGCGAGGCAGGTTTACACTGCCCATTGTGCTGATCGGCTGCACGCCCGAGTTCTCGAACAGGCCCACGACATTCCCCGGCTCGTCCGGCAACAGGGACAGGAACAGGTCGGTCCCGAGGGTGAGCGCGGTGTTCGAGGCGACGTATCCGCCGATGTCGTCGAGCATCATGGCAGTCTCCCTCGGATCGACAACTTGGCCGCGATGAACTGGCCGAGGAACTTCGGGATGTTCGGGGCAGCGGCGTAGAGCGGCTTGGTCAAGTACTTGTTCTTCCCCTGGCCAACATGCGGCGGGTACTCGTGGACCTTGAGTGCGTAGGTGACGTTCACGCCGACCGAGGTCGAGCCGCCGTACCCGAGCTTGACGACAACTCGATCGCCGACAACTTGTGCCTTCTGGACCTTGCCGGAGAGGCGCAAATAGCCATTGACGACTGGGACGTAGTTGAGCTTCGAGTCCGTCATGATCTCCTCGGCGACCATCGTGACGGCGTCGGCAGTGTCCGATAGCACCGCACCGATGAGGTTCGGGATGTCGTTCTTGATCGCGACGGTCGTGCGGTAGGTCTTCATCCGAACGTCACCACCGTGTGTTCAAGCCCCTCGACGACCGTGTGAATCTCGATGGACGTGATCGTCGGACTGCGACCGTCGGGGAAGACGATCTTGTCGTGGATGGTGATCGACGTGTCGGAGATGTAGGCCCGGGTCGGCTGGTGCGTCTCGTCGATCTGGGTCGTCCCGGTCAGAACCAAGTTCGGCTCGACGTAGGCGCGTGCTGTTCGAGCGGTGCCTAGTGCCTTGTCGCCGTAGTTGTCCGTCGCACCCGCCGGGTAGATCGTGACGACATGCGGCATGAACGAGAGGAGTTGCTGATCAATCGCCATGCCGCCACCTCTGTCAGGATGGGCGCGAAGGAATGGCGGGCCGCTTCTTGCTCGCCACCTTGCGCTCCTGTGCCTTGGTCAACTCGATGATGCGTCGTCCCTCGGCATCCTCGCCCGGCACATCGGCGCCGTGAGGAAGCGCTGAAATGTAGCGGTTGTCGACCAACGACCTGACGTGTGTCCACGTTGTCGTGTCGACGACTTCGCCACGGACGAACCGCCGGTCTCCGTCGAAAGGCCGCAAAACGACGAACCACTTCTGCGGGGGAGTTACTGCCTGGATCAATGGGTCACTCATCACGCTGAACCTATCACGCTGTTGCTTGAAGATCGACGACGAGATCGGTGGCAATGTGTGCGTAGATCGAGATGGTGCCTTGCGGACTGACCGGCACCCACGACGTATTGCAAACCACGCCGCTGTTGCCGTAGTTCAAGTTGGACACGGTCGGGCGCGACCCGCCGCCGGACCAAGCGGTCAGGTAGCCGCTCTTCGCCGGATTGATCGAGGTGATGTTGACGAACGCCGCCCGAGCACCGTTGACCCCAATTGGAACGGCGATTGTGCCGCCGTCTTTGAGTCTCTGGCTGGTTTGTCGGGTGTCGAGCAACCGGATCGGTGGGTTGACGATTTGCATCTCTAACTCCTGCTGGATCGGCCGGAAGGTGTCATTGCGGACCTGCGCCCTGAGTCCATCTCCGGGGCACTGCGTAGCGCGCACGTCGGAGTGGCACACGATCTTGAGCGGGGCGCCCGCTCGATGTTGGCAGTGATCGGCAACTCGACGAACTGCCTGGGTCATCTCCCAGTTCGCTGCCTCGGCCCCGTTGACAAGGCAAAGGATCGCCGGGCCTTTGGAGTTCGACTCGGTGTTGCCGTTGGCGGCACACCGGTAGTCGTCGCCACGAATCTCCCACACCCGGCCCTGACGGTCGCACATCCAGTTGTAGCCGTACGAGTATCCACGGTTCTCGGCGTAGCTTCTCTGAGACTGCTGCAAACGTCGCAGCACTTCGTCGTAGTTCTCGGCGGTCTTCGGTGCCGCGGTGTAGTGGATCACGATGTACTCGGCCATGTCCCACGGTTGAGGTCGAGAGTTGGTGTGCTCTCCGATCCTCCAGCCCGGCTCTTCCCAAATCTCACGAGCGATCATGCCTGGGACCATCACGACCTCAGTCTGTAGGGCGCGTAGCTGTAATCGTCAGTCGGATAGACACGCTCGTTGTCGTGGATGCCCTTGCGCCCGAACGTCGTCTCACGATCGTTGTCCAACTCACGGGACTCCTTCTCGCTCCGCTTGAAGCCAGAGATGAATGGCCCGACTGGCTCCAACTCTTCCTTGGACATGAGCGAGTTGGCAAGCTCCATGTACTGCCGGTACTTGGCACTGAAGTCGGCCGACAACCCACCAATCGAGCGGTTCATGTTCCGGGCGAACTTGGCGGCAATCGCACGGCAGCACTCAGATGCTGATCGGTTCAGTGTCCCATGCAGCGTGACTAGATAGTCGACCTCTTCATCGGAGATCAACTGGTCGTTGGTGTCCGTGTCTCCAATGACGAAGCGCACAGCGTCGCGCTTCGACTGGTTGGGGTCACCGGAATACGACCAAGACATGCAACCAGATTACTCGGTCGGGGATTCAACTGGTAGTGCTGATTCTGCTTGCAACTGCTTGACGGCAGCGCGCAGCACAGCATTCTCGATCGTCATGTTCTTGATCTGCTCAGACAGATCGTCAAGAACCGCTTGCACGTCAATGTTCATTTCACTCATGATGTTGCCCCTTCTCACCCGAATAGATCAATGTCGCCAAGATACGCCCCGGTCGCCTCTACATCGCCTAGATACATTTTAGTAACTGCAAGATCACCAAGGTATCCCTTGAATGAGGTAGGACTTGTTGACTCCGGCCCGATCCAGTCTTCGCTGACTTTCAGCGAATCCCACCAAAAGGGACCAGCGTCAGTAGTAACATTGACACCGAACCTGATGGTGCCCACGGAACTATAAGAAGCGGAGACAGTAACCTCTTCAGTTGCTGTTGTTGATTCCGTCGTGTTGTACAGTCGCAAAGCAGAACTGGACGGGGTGACAGCAAACTCAATGCGGACCCAGGTGTTCAAAGAAAAAGATGAGGTGGTTGTACTGCCACCTATAGACAACGTGCCAGTAGAGTTCAGAATCACCTCAAACATTGACGAGTCTGACGCGTTGCCGACCCTCACAATGGTTGTGTTAGAACTTGGGTTGGCTGTGGCGTAGAAGTAGAATCGAGCGTAGAAGTTCGCTTTCGGCTCAGATGTGAAGGTCCATCCAGCCATAGAAGAACCTGAAGTGCCCGTATGCTCTGTTCGCATTGACACTGTGCCGCCCTTGGCGCGAGCAGTGTCGTAAACGGCAGCGGTGTTTGAGTAGAACAGGTTGAAAGCGTCAGGGCCAGCAAGACCAGGAGAAGACGCAATCGAAGTTTCGTCAGTACCGCCCTCTAACGTGTTCTCCAACTTCCACAACACGGGTGTTGCTGTTGCCGTATTCGACTGGGCGTTACCGGAAGCGTTAGTTCCAACAATGTAGAAGTAATATTGCTGGTCAGTAGTCAGCCCAGTAACGGTGTAGCTCGTCTGGTTTGTAATACCAGAAGCAACCGATGTGAAGTTCACATTGTCGGTACTTCTAAACACCTCGTATGTGGGATCAGGGTAAGCTCCCGTATCGTCGTTCCATGTCAGATCAACGCTCGTAGCCGACGCTGAAGCGGCAGAAAGCGTTCGTGATGTTGGTGCAGCGGGAGGGAAGTAGAAGTTGAGTGCTTGAGGAACGCTGATATACGAGGCAGGTGAGCCATTACTGTTGCCGGTTGACGTGTCATCAGTGCCGTCCCAGATCAAGGTGTTCGTGTAAGAAATACCTTTGTCTTGTGCGGCCGTATACCACACTTCCAAAACGAGTCGATCACCCTGCTGCAATGTGAACGAACCGATAGAGGCCGTGAACGACTCAACGCTAGTCGTTGTCGTCCACTCAGACCCCAACTCTGCGGCAGCATCATAGATGTATGAAGCAACAGCCCCTGACCGCCATATGTACAACGAGGCCGCAACATACGGGTTGGCTCTGTTGTTACCAGACTGGTTGCCCACAAACATTGTCCATGTTTGGGCACTGACCGTTTGAGCCTCCAACTCGTCGGATGTGAAGATGGCAAACAGACCGCTTTGACGTGCGGTTTGAGCGGCAGAGTTGATAGATCGAGAGTCAGTCCCTGTGCCGATGGTCGTCGTCATCGTCCCAGCGGTTACCGTGCCAGTAGTGTTCGTCCCCCACGGAAGCGCAGTCGATTGAGACGATGTGGGGCCAGAAGATGTAGCCGAATGCCAGTAGAAAGTAGTCACAACCACTCACCCGTCAACAGGCATCCGTCCGCACTAGCCGGTAGACCATCAGGAGTCAGCGGGATATCGCGTCGCTGCTCATAGCCCTCCTCTAGGCAAGCCTGCGGCTGACCTGATTGGTCGTGCCAGCGAATAGTGCGAGTCCACTCCTCCTTGGTGCCGTCAAGATTGAAACGTCGATTCATTAGAACGACAGGCTGCCCATCAATCGCCGTAGGAGGAATCTCGCAGGCACCGCAGGCGTTACAAGTACCGGAGATGCGCCATCGCAAACCGTCAGTGTTCTCATACTCCCACACATCGTCATAATGCGCTGTGATCCATGTCGTCGGGTCTTCCGTTGGTTCATTCATCAGTTCAACTCGTAATGAGATACAGGCGACCAGCGGGACGACCTGATCCCAATGCTGTATATGATGCTTGACTGATCTCCACGATGTCATCAACATCGCTACTCGTCACTGCTGCGTCGATGATCGCCCCGTCAGTAGCAATATCTCGACCATCGACAGTGCCGCTCACAATGATGTTGCCGGTCACATCCAGGCCGGTGCTTGAGATTTCGCCAGCCGCATCGACCTGAGCGATCACGGTCCCGCTGCTGTTCTCCCACTGTGTCAAGTTGTTTGTTTGGCTAGCCAGCCCTTTGACTCTAATACCCAGATTGGCTGCATCAGAAGGACTGACATTTAGGCTCGCAGCGTCTAACTGAACGGGGGAAAGCCCAGCACCAACCCCCCAGTCATTGACATTGAAGATTACCTTGCTGCTCGTACCGACTCTGAAAGACTGAACATTCCCAGCAGTGTCGATCGTTACAGCGAAATCTCCGTCAAACGTAGAGTCCCCGTTCACATCAAGAGCAGTAGCTGCACGAGTCCCGTTGGTGAGCAGATACTGGGTGTGGTCGTCGTCTGCGAGGCCGGTCAGTGCGCCGTGGTCCGTCGCACCGCCACCGCCACCGACCTCTACCCAAGCGCTACCCGAACGTATAAAGAGCTTGTCGTTGGTCGTGTCAACTGCGAGAGCACCGTCAGCGATGGTCGCAGATGGCGTGCCCGCCGAAGTCAAAGTGATGACCCCATCGGACGCCTTGAGCACGCCGACTACATCAAGCGTGACGCCGGGCGTATTCGTCCCAACGCCTACTCGATTGTTCGTCTCGTCAACGGTCAGAGTTGTCCCGTCGACCTCGATGTCATTGACGACAAATGGGACTTTCGGCACAGCCCGACTCTATCAGGCAACGATGGCAGTCGAGAAGATTCGGTAGGTCGTCGAAGACGAGCTTGCTGCCGTGGCGGTCAACTCCAACGACGAGTTGGTGTAGGCAACCTCGAAGGTCGCTGGGGCGGTGCCCACAACAACCGTCGCGTACTCCGTGAAGTTGACCGTGCTGTTGTTGTAGACCGCCAGAAGCTCGGTGCTCACAGAGTTCGTGCCCTGCACCGCTTGGACGAGGTACTTCACGGTCGTGAACCCAGAGACCGCGTGAGACTCGATCACAGTCGGGCTAGTCGTCGTAGTGGTGTCGGCCACCGTACGCTGAGTCGAGGTCGCCGTACCGTCAGATGTGCTGACCGAGCCGAACGTGACATCGCTCGTTGTAGCGACGGCCTGACCGATGGCGATGCTCGGAGTCGACCCTTCGCCCGTACCACCAGTGACGGTGACGCCCGTGCCACCAGTGACAGAGGCAACGTAGTTGCCGGTCGTGTCAGTGCCGAGCGCAACCGAGTTCGCCGCGATGGTCGCCGTCAAGGTGACGTTCGCAGAACCGTCGATGCTGACGTTACCAGTGAGGTCGCCACCCAAGGTGATGGTGCGAGCCGTAGTCCACGACGCGGCAGTACCAGTCGTGTTGGCGTTGATCGTCGCCGGGAGGCTCAGGGTAACTGCGCCGGTCGAAGCCGAGACCGTGATTTCGTTCGCGGTTCCGGTCAGCGAAGTGACACCGGAGTTCGTTACTGTAACGGAATCCGCACCGGCATCGGTCGTCAGTGTGATGCCCGTGCCGCCGACAAGAGTCAGTGTGTCAGACGCCTGGTCAGCGACGACGTTCGACTGACCCGAGACAGCAATCGTGGTGAAAGACGAAGCGGACGACAAGGTGGCGGGAGCAAACTTCGTGCCGTTGTACTGGAGCACCTGACTGCTCGTGGCTCCGGTCGTGTCGACCTCGATACTGTCGACGAACAACGTCGAAGTTTCGACCGTGCCGACATCCAGCGTGCCCTTTGTGCCGGAGAAGACCTCGCTCGTGTTCGTGGCATCAGGGATGAACGTGAACTTGCCGGACGAGTCATCGAAGCCGAAGAAGCCGACCTTGGCAGACGTTCCATTGTGCCAACGGAACTCGATGCCTCGGTCCTTGCTGTCGTCTGAACCGGGAGCCGTGTCGCCACCGAGCGTGAAGACGGGATCGTCAATCGTGACGACGGTCGAGTTGACGGTGGTGGTCGAGCCGTTGACGATGAGGTCTCCGGTGACCGTCACGTCATTGGCGAAAGTCACCGTTCCGGCAGCATCGCCGATGTTGAGGGCGGTAGCAGCGCCACCGAAGTTGATCGTAGTTGCCGTGGCATTGACGAGATTGAACGTCGTCGCCGTGGTGGTGATGTCGCCACCGTTGACCGCAGCATCGCCCGTGAGTGTCAGGCCAACGAACGTCGGGGAAGCGCCCGTGTGAATGTCTTGAGGCAGCGACAACGTGATCGCCGCATTCTCAGAACCCGAGCCGGTGACGGTGACCTGATTGGTCGTGCCAGCAATGGTGGCGACGTAGTTGCCCGTGGTATCGGTGCCGAGTGCGACGCTGTTGGCGGCGATGGTGGCTGTGAGCGTGACGTTTGCTGATCCGTCAATGCTGACGTTGCCCGTCAGGTCTCCACCGAGCGTGATCGTTCGTGCCGTGGTCCACGCCGACGCCGTTCCCGTGATGTTGCTATCGGTGAAGGCGATCGTCTTGGTCGCCGCTCCGGTGTAGAACTTCAGTGCCCCGCTGTCGTTCCAGAGGTCTCCGTTGGTCGATCCGGTCTGCGCGCTGGAGCGAATGACGACCTTGCCGTCGACATCAACACCTACAGATGGGATTCGGAAATCCTGACGAGCCATACCTTTGGGCCTTCCTTGGAACTAAGACATCAAGGTCCAACTTTGGCATACAAGATGCTGAATGTCAAAGGCGTCTGGGCCGGTGTAGCAACTAAACGCATCGACCCTCCCGAGTATTCCGCGTCAATAGACGCAAGCGTAGAACCGCCAATAGCCAGGAATCCGTACTCTGTGTATTCGAGGTCGCTTCCGTCATGAATGGCCAATAATTCGCTGGCTTGACGGCCAGTAGATGAGTTGGAGACATGCACAACGAACTTCGCACATTGCGCGTCAACAGAGGCAATGGTTTGCGGAATCAGTGTCGAACTCGTGTATGTAATCGTCTGGAGTGCGCCGGGAGAAAAAGCCGACGGCCCCCAAAGCCCGGTCCCCGAAGAGTAGGTCAGAACGTCCCCGTTGGACGCGCCGGATACGTCCACGTCTTCGGACTCGGCAAGGGAACCGGCGAACGTCGGACGGACAAGAACCGTTCCGTTCGACTTCTGATTGACGGCGACCGCAACCGTGACGATGTTGTTCGGTGCGGACGGTGCAGTCGACTGGAATCCACCCGCCACCGTCGTCGAGGCGTACAGGATGCCGGGCGTGAGAAGCGACGTGTCAAACGAGCGCAGCTTGCCCCGCCAGAGGACATGAATGAACTCACCCGTGTCGGCATCTTGCGTCGCCAAGCCGATCACGGTCTTGGACTCGTAGGTGCCGTCGGCGAGGAACGGTGCGGCGAGGATGTGACCGCTCGCCCCATCGGTGCCGGTGTAGTGGACGACCTGGCCGCGGGTGATGGCCGAACTCGCCTTGACGTAGAAGTACTCGTCCTGGCCGATGTGCATCAACGTCGGCGTACCTGTGCCGTTGCGGAGGAGTACGTCGATCGTGTCGACATCGGCATCCCACGTCATCTGACCGGCAGCCGTCAACGTCTCCGCTGCTGTCGTGTCGAAGTCGATCTGGTCGACCTTGATCTCGTCTTGCCAGGCGACATCGCCATGCGCTGCTGATTGCTTGACGAGGAGATCGTCAGTGGCACCGCTCAACGGAATGACGGCAGGCGTCGTGACAGTGAACGAGTTGTCGGTTTGCGTCACCGTCACTGAGTTGTCGGCCTCGACAACTACGACGGAGTTGTTGGCTTCAGTGACCGAGACTGTGTTGCTGCTCACCGCGTTGCCTCGCCACGAACCGTGAATGACCCCATGAGAAGCCGCTCGACAGTCGAACCGTCGACTAGCTCAAGGTCATAACGGTAAGTGCCGACAGGCAAATCATCGGTGTCGGTGGCAGAAATCGTCAGAGTGATTGTGCCCGCCGCTCCACCGAGAGAGATGCGACCGTTCTCTGTAGTCAGTTCGATCAGGGACGTAGCCGACTTGACAAGCGGACGGACTTGCATACGAGCCGTCCAGCCCGTCAAGTCAATGAGCGTGCCGGAACTGTTCTTCCATGTGACAAGCTGGCTATACGTCGCGCCCTGATCGAGTGTGATGTTGTACTGACCTGCGAGCGCCATAGTGGCTCACTTTAGCGTCAGGCAGGGACGTATGTGATGTACGCAGTACCTGCGAAGCTGCCAATGGTGCCAGTGATCGAGCCAGTGATGAACTGGGTGGCCGTGAGCGCACGAGCCGCCTTGCCGTTGGTGCCGCCGTCATCAATCGAACTGATGACTCCTGCCGATGCCGTCGACTTGCCGTCGATGAGCGTGTCGGAAGACGTAGTCCCGTCTGCCGCTACACCCACGTCGATCGTGGTCGTGGCGCCCGAGGCCGTGGTGATGTCAACGACGACCGAGGTCACGATGATCCGGCCACCCGTCGGGTTCTGCCAGGCGAGAGCGTTGCCTGCGCCAGTCGCCGATCCCATCGTGACACGAGCCACTCGGGCAACCGGAGCGCCCGAGGTGGCGTTCGCATCCTCGACAACGATGTCGCCGACAAGCAGAGTGCCGTTAGTGGCCTTGTTCATGTCGTGCTCCTAAGTTCAGGCGACGCAGCCGCTGAAGAAGTATCCGAGGTCGGTGGCGACGACCTTGTAGTCCCACGCCATCTGGGCCTCGATGCGGTCCGCACGAAGCTCCGGCATACGGAACCGGGTGATGCCCACGTTGGTGCCCATGCCGTCCGAGATACCCCGCCAGACGAACTGGTAGCCCGCCGACGGAGTCAGGAGGCCCGGCGAACCGGCGACGTAGTACAGAGCGGCGTTGTTGCCCGCGGTGAACGAGAACGAGTCGGCAGCACCTTCGGCCCCGGCGTTCTTGATCGAGCGAGACACGAGCACCCGGTCAACTCCGAAGAGTCGGGCGAGGATGCCCTCGGCCGGAACCTCGGACGAGGTGTACTTGATCCGATCGACGACATCGGGATGATGCCGCAACTGACGGAAGGCGTCGTAGCCGATGACCATCAAGTTCGGCATGAAGCCCGTGTTCGACAACATCGTCGACTTGCCCGTCTCGACATCGGTGATCGGGTCCGACGAAGTGTAGTTCGACCACACCGTGAAGTCGGTGCCGCCAACCACGTCGGTGTCCCAGACGCCGGTCGTGAAGTAGGTGCCGACCCACTCGATCTCCTGGCGGAGCATCATCCGCTGCGTGACGAACTGAGTCGCATCCCGGTCAGGGTTGAGCGGGCTGTCGGCGTTCGCACGAGTCTGATCGTCCACGTCCTTATGAAACGCATAGACCGAGGTCGTGTAGGTGTCGGTCGAGAGCGAGTATCCCGATCCGGCCGACTCAGTAGCCGGGGCACGAAGCTGGGCTTCGTCGCGGAACCAGTCGCCCTTGGTGTACTTGAAGTACTTGTCGGACTGCTTCTCGACAGGGACGGAGGGGAAGACCTGATTGGCGATGAACGCCGAGGTCTGCTGCATGTATGCGACACTGATGTTGGTCAGGATCGCATCAACATGCACATCGTTTGCGGTGGGCTGAGGCATTGCTGGCTCCTAACTCAGGCGGCTCGTGCCGGGGTGGCGCAGTTGATGATGGCGGTCCCGATCACACCGGCTGCTCCCGTAGCGGTGAGCATCTGCCCACCGACGTAATGCGTGGTGTCGGTCCCGATGACTCGGGCATCGGCTTGGCCGTCTGCCGACGGTCCAATGAGATCGCCCTCGTTGAGAGCGGCATCCGAGGACACCTTGCTCACGCCAACGACGACGATTTCCGCAGTCTGTCCGGCAGTCGGGTCGTTCTGAAGAACGCCCACTGGGACATCGGTCAAAGCGGCACAGGCAGCGGCCTTGCCGTTCGAGTCGACTTTCACGAAGTGGTACTGCTTGGCCGACAAGTCAGCGGCAGCCTCCAACGTGATCTTGAGTGGCTGGGATGCCTGGTATGCCATGTCAGTTACCTCGCAGGTAGGCGCTGTAGAGCTTCGGGTTGGATTCGACTGCCTGGGCAACTGCCTGGGCGTGCGTCATGCCGGGGTTGGCGGCGACGATCGAGGCAGCCGCCTTGTTGATCTCCGCGGTGGGCGAGTCATTGTCGAACGACGACGCCTTGCCCAGTTCCGAGAAGATGTTGCCCGAGTCGGCCAGGGAGTTGGCGGTCGTCAGGACGTTCATGATCTCGTCAAAGACATCGGCGTGCAGGTGGTCGGCGGCGGTCTTGAGCACGAGGCCGAACTCCTTCGGGTTGACCGGGAGTGCATCGAGGGTCGCCGCCTTGGCGATGAACTCCTGCTCCAAGCGGTGGTCACGCTCGGCCTTGGCGATCAACTCAGCCGCTGCCGCTCGTTCCTCTGCCGCCTTGACGATCTCGACGATGGCGGGGTCAGCCGACTTGAGGATGTCTTCGTTGGTGTCGCCTTCGTAGGCCATCTTCTCAAGCTGGTCGGTCAACTCGGCATTGGCCGACTCCAAAGCCTCGATGTACTCGAAGACCTCGTCGGGCAGATCGACGACGGTGTCGGACTTCCGCATTCTGCGGCCCTTCTTCATGGGCATCTCGTCCTCGTCGTCTTCCATTTCGTCCTCGACATCCATCTCCTTGTTGAGGTCTTCCTCGTCGTCGTACATCTCGGACATCTTGTTCTTCGGCATCTTGCGCTCCTTGTCGTCGCTCTTGAAGAGCACGACCTTGCTCAGTTGGTTGGCTGGCCTTGTGACCAAGGAGATTTCATCGAACTCCATGTCAGTCAGCCGGTTGCCTTGCTTCGCCATTGCGGATGACGATAATGGCTATTGAGGCACCGCCTCAAGAGTTTTTGGCAGATTTATCAGGCTTCTGCGAACTCGACTGCGCTTGAACATGCGCCATGATTGCGGCGATTCCATCCTCGTCGAGCATCTCGCCTGGGATGAGCATTACGCCCTCCCCCTTCTTCCCGTCCGACTTTGCCATTGAGAACATCCCTTCCATATACGGTGCGACTGGCATATAGACATCTTCGCCGTCTGGGTTCTTGTATCGGTTCCATTCAGTGAATGTGTTGAGGTCGAAGATCGCCAACTGATTGTACTTGCGGCCCATGTCAGCCGCCTCCTTGGCACTGTTCATGACAACTGACACGTCGAGGTAGACGTAGGTCTTGCCATCCGGCCCAGTGGTCGTCCAAGCGCCGAGGTGATGGTTGGGCTTGGCCAACATCTCGGCGTGCTTGGCCGCGTAGTCACGGATCGTCTGAGCGCTGAACTCACCGATCTCGTGCTTCTCCTCGTACTCAGTCGAAACCGCCGACACGAACCCTGAGCTACGCATCTCATCGCGCTTGGGGTTGAACGTGAAGCCGCCCGCCTTGGCCATCGACTCAAGCTGCTCGGCGCGCTTGCCAGTTGCTCTCGTCAGACCTTCAAGTTTCTCGCTGCCTCTGTCACGAGCCGAGCCACCCTTGCCCTTTCTCGCCCAACTCCCGTGGTCTTCTTGGTTGTGTTGGGCGTGCTTCTTGACGGACTCGTAGCGCTCAAGCAAGCGGCGACCTTTGGCTGCCAAGTTGGCGGCATCGCTCCGGCTCTTGGGGACTGGCTCTCCCCAAGCGGCAGCCGATAGAGCGAGTCGAGTCGGCTTGCCCTTGTCGTCCGTCATAGGGCCAGAAGGGTTGGTGAAGAAGCGGGTCAAGAAACTCCCCTTGCGGCGCATCTTCTCCGGCGTGTCGGCAGCGCCCTTCACACCCGGCTTCAAGTTGGCACCCTCAGTACGCTTGAAGTGTGCTCGGCCTGCCGCGGTGAGGCCGCCCTTGGGGTCTTTGATCGGCTGCTTGGCCATTAGTCGGACTCCATGTCTTGATTGTGCTCGGCGTGCTTCTTGACCTTGCGAGAGATTGTCGTCTTCCTGCCCCTCAACTGCCGAACATCCGGCCCGAAGTAGCCCCATTCGACAAGGTCGTCACCAGCCCAGCGCACATACTTGGCAGGAACCTTCACTTCGACGATAGGCATGTCCTTCGCCGAGTCAGTTGGGTGCTTGGCGTGCTCTGCGGCGTAGGCGCGTGACAAAGCAACCCAGTCGCCGTTGTTGACTTGAGAAGTTGGACCAGCGCGGTAGATGCTGACCAACGATTCTGGATCGGCACCGCGCAGCCTCCGCAACACTCGGATCGTCTCCTTGCCAGCAGGTTCATCCGCAAAAGCTGTGTACCACTGTGGGTTCTTGTAGATGTCAGGCGGCGCAAAGCTGTCTGGACCTGTCAACTCGACAACAGTTGGCCCTTCTTCATTTGGCCGGTGTGACATCCGGTAGTCAGAATCTGCACGCTTCTTGCGCTTGATGCGCGTACGCCTTGGCTTGCCCTTAGCCCAGCTACCGTGATCGTCTTGATTGTGCTGGGCGTGCTTTGACAACTTGCCCTCTCGCTTGATCTGCTCGATTCCACGTCGATATTGCTCTAGGTCCAAGGCGTGGTCCCATTTGCCAGCCAACACTTCGTCGCGATGCTCTGACATATAGCGATACCCGCCGTGCCAACTCTCGTGGATTGCAACAATGGCTGAAGCGGGAATGTCACCAGAAGTAGAAAAGGTCGCTTCCTTGCCGCCGTTGGCGATGTAGGTGTCGTCCGGCAAAGCGACTTCCACAAGTATCTTGCCCTCGTCAATGAACTCGGGGTTGCCCCAGTCGCTTGCACGGCCTGAGAACCAGACTGCGTTCGGTTCTCCATACTTGTCGCCGCGAGCGCTCGCCATCGTCAAACCGTTTGTTCGGATCGAGGCAAGGTTCTCTGCCGATGTCCAGTGATAAGCGCGAAACGTGTTGGGCGGGATAGGTGTTTCGCCAACTGGTTGCGGTACTTCGCTCTTAACCGGGGTCTTCTTGTCCTTGTTGTCGGCGGTGCCAGTCTTGCCGCAGCCACCTTCGCCCGGCTTGCCTCCCGTGTGTTGGTTGCCACGGAAAGGGTGGCCAGGGCAGTCGCCCTTCTTGACCTTGTCGTGCTTGGCCCAGACGGCACGAAGCTCCTCGAAGAACTTCGGATCGTCGTTCTCCAACCCAGCGGGGTCAGTCTCCATCCACCTGTTGCAGATGGCCATGATCTCGGCGTGTGCTGTAGCTGCCTTGCTCAACAGGCTCGTCTCCTTCTCCCCTTCCCACTGGCCGTTGGACTTGAGCCAGTCCGCGAAGCCGGGGATGTCCACTATAGCTTGAAGAATGTCCTCCCCCATGTTCTCGCTGAATTTGATCGAGCGGCCTAGTTCGTCTTCTGGTGCCATCCAGCCGATGTAGCCGCCTTGATCGTAGGCGTCTTTGAGCGCCACATAGACCTCGTTCGCGGTAGCACCTCGATGCTGGAACTGCACTAGGGCGGACGCAACGCCTGGCAGGTCTTCCTCATCCAACTCGCCAATGAACTCTGACAAGAGCCTGTCAACAGTCCCCCATTCAATTGGCGTGTACCCATACTTCGCCCATGTGTACGCCCCATTCATATAGAAGCCCGAAGTTGCGTTAGTCCGCATTGTGTCAATGCCGTGTCGTGCCAACTGGTCTTCCCAATGACGCAGGATTGTGGTCCCAACTCCTTGACCTGAAACTCCTAAGACGGAGAAGTAATCGTTGTAGACATACGATTCGCGAGGATGAATTGTCCGGTCGAACCTCCCTACGATTCTTGAACTGCCGTCAACCTCAGTCAAATTGACATAGCCATCAGCCGAAATTGAGCCGAATCTGTCGACCGAGGCACTGTGAATTTCGACTTTCAAGACAGTGCCATCGTCGCGTTCGATCTCCAACTCGAAGATGTCTTTGGCGACTTCCATCGCGATGTCGTCATCGCCGTATACATCTTCGAGTGAGTGCCGCGGCTCGTACGATGAATCCTTGACCTTTCCGGCTCGCGAGTCGTACTCCTCTGGGGCCGTTCGCTTGTATGGCTCGTCCGTCCACATTCCCAACTGGCCAATGGCTTGGCCGCGAGAATGACGTGCCCAATTCCCGTGATCTTCTTGGTTGTGCCGAGCGTGCTTGGCGATCAAGATCATGTGAGCGATGGCGTGAGCCTTGTCTAGCTTCCGGCTCTCGGCCCACTCTTTGAGGTGGGGGTTGACATCGCCCAACTCAATGTCGCCCCAGACGTAGGTGCGCGCCTTGTCGCCGCCTTCAACTCCACCAACGCCAACGCCGTTGCTCGCCCGCTTGAAGACGCGGTAGGTGCCATCCTTGACGTACCACACACCTGTCTGAGTCTCGTCGTACTTCCCAGACTTGGGATCGACCCAATAGTCGACCTCGACCGCACCTTCGGGGAGGATGAACTCACGAGGGGTATCGAGCCACTCTTCAACTGTGCCAATGAAAGCAGAGTGTGGGTTTTTGCTCGCTTGCTTGATCGCACCCTTCAAGCCGGTCCGGTTGACATCCACCTCGATGTCACTGAGCACCATTCCAGTCGTGTGCGCCTGCGTCGTTCCGTACTTCGGCTTGCCCTTGGCGCCGATCATCTTGATCGAGAACGCAACCCTCTTACCAAGGCCGGACTCGATGCCATTGAGGTCGAGGTGTACGCCGATGCGGTCGCCCACCTTCGGGAGCGGCCTGTCCTTGAACATCTTTGGGTTGGAAGCATTGCTTCGGCCCTTCGCCCATTTGCCATGAGTCGACTGATCGTGTTCGGCGTGCTTGGCTAGGCCAGCAATGCCCTTGGACACCTTCCTGTACTTGCCACCGCGACGCTTGTACTCCTGCACCAGCCATCCGTTGGCGTAGGCCGATGGGTACACATCGAACTTCCGCTTGGCCTCGGACTTGACTCTGGCGTACAACTCCTTGTCGACAGGGATGTCCTTCTTCTCGACACCGCCACGCTTACGTTGAGCGTGCGACCGGCGGTTGTTGCAGTCGGCGCAAGAAGGAACAATCCTGCCCTTGCCGACATGATCGGCTTGAGTAGCTTTGGCACCGCACCAACGGCACTTCGGATTCTTCGCCAACATCTTCTCGCGACGCTGCTGGTAGTCCCACCCGTACCCGCGCGACGTTGTGTTGCCCTTGTACCGGCTGTCCTTCTTCTCAACTGCGGCCGAGGCCTTGAGTGTCGTGGGGTCAACCGAACGCCCATCGACCGTGAAGGTGTACCCAAGAAGTTTCTTGCAAGACAGATCGCGGCTCTCGGTCACAACGCACTCGCCCGACAAAGGC
>Ga0070749_10000368_pt1 | contig 30073 bp, 41 predicted proteins | sample VirMetDEL_Nov_18_FD_75180 | JGI IMG/M metagenome (GOLD analysis project Ga0070749, IMG submission 75180) | Aqueous microbial communities from the Delaware River and Bay under freshwater to marine salinity gradient to study organic matter... | ecosystem: Environmental > Aquatic > Marine >...
CTGAACCAGTTGCTGAACCAAGTGCCTAATAATTTGCTTAAAAATAATTATGTTTTAATTTATAATGAAAGGTTTCATAAACAATCGTAATAATTGTTACTTTAATGTATCCCTAAAAGCTCTTTTAACTGTATGTGAGAATGTTGATATAGAATGTGGTTCAGAGTCTAGTACTTTCACCCTTTTATTTATGCGATTACTCAAGGCTTATAGATATCCAGATGTTCAACATATAGACCCTCTTCCTTTATTACACACATTTATAGAAAATTTCCCTCGTTTTACAGTTGATGACCAACATGACGTCCAAGAGTGTATATTATGTTTGATAGACATTCTTGAGCGTGATATACCTGTTTTTAAGCGTATATTCTACGGTGTTCGTGAGAACCAGACAATTTACCCTTCTGGTAAGAATTATCGTGATGAGATATTTAGTATGTATATTCTTGAATATGAGAAGGGTAAGACATTTGGTGAATTATTTAATAAAAGTTTGAAATGGAATACAATTGAAAACTATGAGGATGACGATGGTCAATTGCATCATTTGGCTACAGTTCGTCAGATTATAAAGACCCCTCCTCGTGTTTTAATGATAAGTTTTGATTCCAAGTCTCACATAGAAGTTCCCGAGGAATTTCTTGGATACAGACTTATATTTTCTGGTATTCATCATGGCGTTCAATATGGAGGTCATTATATATGTGCTATAAAACGTGATGATAAATGGTATGTGAATGATGACATGAATATATTACAATGTGAGAGTTTCCCTACATTAGATGGGCACTATGTTCTTATATACATCCCAGAAACTCCTGAATTTTAATATCTTCTTTGATATTGACGAGTGTTCTATAGAATGTTCTTCTATTATTTGGATGTTTTTTATCCGTTCTTTCTTTTAACGGTTTCCACCACATTGGTGCATCATTCACCATGTATTGGCATTCCACAATCATACCATCCCTAAGCCAAGGTATGTCTTTTGTAATACTTTCAAAAATAAGTTTCCCTTTTTCTTGAACGTACAATCTCCATTGATTATTTTCTCTTTTAACGAGAAAGTCAATAGTATTATGGTCTCTTTCTTTCCATTTAAAAAGAGTTTCATGCGTTCCAATTCTTATTGGTTCATTTATTGGTGTGAATACTAAACCATCTATTTTTTGTTCTATAGTTGGTAAATAATCATCTTTGAAAGTTTTAAAGTCCTGCATGACGTGAAATGTTTTAAGTTTGACCTTAATTTTATCTTGTTTTGATGCTAAGACAGACTTTATAATTTTTTCCATGATGTCCAATCTATCAAGAAAATTTTTATGTCCTACATGATGTCCTTCTGCAACAACTACATCATATACCATAAATTTATCTTCATAGAGTTCTCCGTCTAAAAGTGTTCCTTCGTATGCTGATTTTGGAAATCTTAATTTTAGTTCAAACATTTCTAATGCCCTATTCACTAAAATAGAAACTTTTCTCTCTTGAAAAGAAAATACGAGGAGCATATGTCTAACACCATCTGTTTTTTCGCATACGACATAATCATTACTTTTGAGTATTTGAAAATGTCTTCTTTCTATAGAAATTGGTTGTGGCCCCGGAAAAACTTTTTTATCAACATGAACTCCCCATGCCTTTTGTATGAGATGTAACGTATGTTTGTATAGAGGTTCGTCTGTCTTTATAAACATATGTATATAGGTTAATAAATTTTTTAAGTGGCTTTAACACCCGCCGTGTGAAGAATATTTGCAATACATTCATGTGCATAAGTCATTGTCAACTTAGCATCCACAAATGCATTTATTTTTACACCGTGTTGTTTGAATTTATCAAACATTGTTTCCATTCTTGGATAAATTTTATACTTACCTGTTTTTTTATCCTTGATGGTTTTTGCTACATTTTTGCAGTTCATGATCCAACACTTTGATTTTGTGTCTTTGACAACATAGTTATCTTCATCAATCTGTTTTCCAACATCTGTATCAAAATACAATCCCATTTGTGCGATTGGTTCCTTTGAATCACTTCTTACCTTTTCCTTGAACATTTCCCAGTCAATTCCTTCTGTGACCCCTGGATATACCAATACACCCAATCCATCCATATTTTTGAATATTTGATTGATTGAATTATCATCCATTTGTATTCCGAAATCAACAAACAAAATACGATCGTAATCCTTCATACAACTTTCTATCATTTCGGCCTTTTGAAATGGTTCATCATTTACGAAAAAGATTTTTTGTTCACATTTATTTTCAAGGCATCTAATATTCACTCGCAATATAGTATGGAGTGTTTTAATATGGCAAGATTTCGAACGAGTGACGATAATAGTTGCAAGCTTCATGTGTATATTATAATGATTTAGTTTTTAAGTCTATCTTTTAGAGACCCAGTAAATGGCAGGTTTCCTACGTGTCCCAAAGTGGCTTGAACATCTGCATAGATTTTACCATCCATTTGTTGCCATCTACGACAGAATGCATAATCTTCACTCAAATATCTTTTTGATTGTGGATCGATCATGCAATCAAAGCATGCGTGGTAGTCATCAAAATCCCTGTTTGCGTGATCATTCTTGCACCAAAGGTCTGGAAATTTGTTTTCCATTTCTGTAAATACTGAGCGTTTGATCATCATGAAACCGGTGGGTCCATCCAGAATTTCTACGAAACCATTGACCACTGGGCAATTTGGTCTTCCAAAGTTGAGGACGAGACTTGATGAGAGCATTTCCATATTTCTTTCGTCCCCTGCCTTTGCTGCATCTGCCGCTTGTTGCCACATGACAACCTTCTTTGGATAAACGGCAACAGATACATCATGTCCAGATTCCAATAGTCGCATGACAGATTCGGGTTCAAAATCAACGTCGGCATCGATAAATAGGAAATAATCGGCATCGCTTTTCTTCATGAAACGACCTACAGCGACATTCCTAGCTCTATGAACTAATGATTCGTTTTCTGTGGTGTCGATCATGAGTTGAATACCTCTTTGGATACACAAGAGTTGGAGACGCACAAGACTGATCATATATTTTTCGAGACATAATCCACCATAACACGGTGTCGCGAGAAAAAGTTTAATGGGTTTTTTAACATCAATTGGTGTTGAAGACATGATAATTAGATTAAAACTTATACCTCTAAGTATCTTTTTATAATGATTTCAATTTTATTGAGTGTGGGTATAGATACTTCACATAATTTACAGACCTCATTTTTAGAAAGGCGTTTTGAAAGATTCAAGTAGAGCACTGCTGTTGCTATGCTTGTTGGTGTTTTACTCATCAGGTCAGGGCAATTTTCCAACTTGGAGCACATATTCAAGCACCCTATGCGTTCTTCCCTAGATAATTCAAACCCTTGTCCTAGACGCATGATGACATCTTCTGGTTTGGTAATATAGTTTTGTTCTGTTTCCCCGAGTATCGTTTCTTTGAAAATTTGCGTCGTTCGGCTTATGTCTTTTGATTGAATTCCAAACATGTCTGCGACTTCTTTTGTAGTTCTCGGGAACTTTGCTATTCTACACGCATATAATACACAATTTCCTTTGATTCCCAACCTAACATTTCCTCTTGTTAATTTGCCATCGTTAAATTTTTTATACAATATTTTTGCATGTTGTAAAATGGTTGCTGGTAATGTATGCCCTGCTTCATCCAAGTCTTTGTATGCGTGGAAGAGGGCTCTATCTTTATGGTTCATAGACATATGAAAATTAATTTTAGACATTCGTTTATTTTTGTATGATTGATTTCCTTGTGTTGAAATAATTGTGCCTTTCCCCCAATTTTGAGAAAACATGGATGGGTCTGCATTTGGTTGGCCGCATCTTGATGGATCACTGACTGTTCCATCATCTGTTATACCACTCGTCCATTCCGCAGTTTCATCTATGTAAATTGTATCGACTAAACCACACGAAGAACACACAGGAACCATGTCTTGACCGAACACCTTAACCCCTTGGCATTCGCAGCACAAAAAACTTATAACTGGATTTTCATTTTCATTTTTAGCGAGTAAAACACTAACTTGTGTCCAAATAGTGTCATAGTTTGTCATAGTTCCAGTTTGATTATATTCTAATCCAACAAAACTTAGGTTGTCTTATAACGCAAAATTATTTTTGTCCGCTTGCTGCTTTGCGTAATACTCAATTAATTCAACGGTTTCTTTGTATCTTTTTGCCCCCGGAGAACGTGGCTCCCATTCATTCCATTCTTTGTCAATATCTTTTGCGTCTGCTGGTTTTTCAACGACGCCATCTATGACATCATCCGCGACCAAAAAACTATCTTCTGTATAAGAACTATCATCTTCAATGGTTCTTATTTCGCTATCATCATCTTCTATGTCTATTTCATCTATAAATACATACATATTATCACCCACCTTTTTCAAATCATCTATGTCTTCAAAATCTTCAACTTCATAATAATGTTCTAAAATTGATTCGGGTCTAATGACTTCTATGTCTTCAGACACACTATATATTAGCGCATCTTTGTATATTCTATCTGTTTGTTCTAAATACTTTAATTCTAAGTGGTCTCCCCTGTTGTTTTCTACAACTGCGAAGACTTCTTCTTCTATATCTTCATCATTTAACAGTAAAACCTTAACGATTTCATTATTTTTTATTTCATCTATTTTGATCATCCTAACTTAAAAATTCAGAACAAAAAATATTTAGGAATATTATCACGATGACGGTCACAATTTATTCAAAGGATGGATGTAATTATTGTAATCAGGCAGTAATGCTGTGTGATAATAATGGATTTAAATATGAAAAAAAGCATTTATCTTTGAATGATATTTCCAGGAAGATAGGTAAGTCTGTTAATTCATACCCCCAGATATTTATAAATGGTAAATATATTGGTAACTTTTTTGAATTTACGGATTACCTCTGCGACTTGGAACCTTTATTGGACCCGAGTAAAAAGAGGCACACTATATTACCCATAGAGTATCCTCATCTTTGGGATATGTATAAGAAGGCTCAGATGTCTAATTGGACTGCAGAAGAGATTGATTTGGGTAAGGATATGGATGATTGGGAAAAATTGTCTGATGATGAGAGGCATTTCATAAAATACATTCTTGGTTTTTTTGCTGGTTCCGATAGTATTGTTTATGAGAACATCAATAATAATTTCATTGAAGAAATTCAAATCATGGAAGCAAAGGCATTTTATGCATACCAGGAACATAATGAAATGGTTCACGGTGAAACATATAGTAAATTGATTGATAAGTATATAAAATCTTCTGATGAAAAGTCTGAACTTTTCAATGCGATTGAAAAAATCCCATCTGTTCGTAAGAAGGCTATTTGGGCTAATAAATATTTTAACACGAATATATCTTTCGCTGAACGATTATTTGCTTTTGCATGTGTGGAAGGTATATTTTTCTCTGGTAGTTTCTGTGCTATATTTTGGCTCAAAAAGAGAGGTCTTCTTCCGGGACTTTGTTTCAGTAATGAATTGATTAGTCGGGATGAGGGACTTCATTTGGAATTTGCTGTTGAATTATTTAAAATGATAAAAAATAAACCAAACAGGGATAATATTTACATGATTATCAAGGATGCCGTCACATTGGAAAAACAATTTATCATTGAATCTCTTCCTTGTAAACTCATTGGTATGAATTCTCAAATGATGTCTCAATATATTGAATATGTGGCTGACCGCCTATTAAAACAAATCGGGTATGAACCAATATGGAAAGTTCATAACCCATTTGATTTCATGGAGAATATTTCTCTCGATGGTAAGACTAATTTTTTTGAAAAACGAGTTGGGGACTATGGTAAATTAGATGATACAAATGCTTCTGTATCCTTTGACGATGAATTTTAAAACGGACATAATTCCTTAACATCCTTATTTATTACACAAAGCCCATCATCCCTATATTTATAAGGATGACACATGTCGGTGTCGTCTTCTTCCTTATGAACATAGTTATTGCATTCATTGCATTTCAAATCTCTTGGATTGATGAGTTCCTCCCCTTTAAAATCATATGCTGGTGGATCCTCTAATACACACGCTTTATCATCTGGTATATCTTCTTCATTTTCTTGTTTTTCTAAAACCTTTTTCTTCCCAAAAGAAAAACTTTGTATTATTGCTTTTTCAACTGATAATTTATTGACAAAGATATTATTAAACACTCTGTATGCAATAAATATTAATAGTATTGTTAATATAATTTGAAAAAAGTTCATTCGTCTTGTATCAAGTCCCATTTACTTTAATTACTAATAACAAGTTTTTTACCGGACTTGAGAGTGCAACTGTCTATGATTTCCCCGTCTGGAGAAGACATGGTGAGACTTGACCCATCAACTGGCATGGATTCCACTTCTTCCGCCACCGCCACCACTGGTTTTTCTTCCGCCGCCGCAACTGGTTTTTGTTTTTCTTCAGCCACCGCCACTGGTTTTTCTTCCGCCGCTGGTTTTTCTTCCACCACTGGTTCTTCTTCCGTCGCTGGTTCTTCTTCTTCTTCCGCCACTGGTTCTTCTTCCTCTGGGGCTTCTTCACCTTCCATGAATTCTTTCTTAACATTCATGGTGGCCCACACAATCAAAAGGAATACGATAGAATGAAGAAGCAACCCGGCTGGACTTGGTGATCCATTTGGTGTCGCGACCCATTTACCCGCGATGCCTCTGACAAGTCTGAATGCTTCCGGACTGGCGATGACAAAGAAAATGAGGGCACCTAAAAGTGACGCCATAAATTTTTGCTGTTGTTTTTGTCCCTTGCATCCGCAACCACAATCTTTAAAGAGACCCATTTATGTATAGTGTAAATGAAGAAAAAAATAAATAAACTTAAAGTCAATCCACATTAGATAGATATAATACCCCCAACCATGGCACTACAAATTACCCACTACAAGAACTTTGAACCATCTGCCGTGTGCTTTTCCAAGTTGCGAAAAAACAAGAATGGCGGTAAGGCTGTTTACCTGAATGTATCCGATAAGAAATTGTTCCTTCAACTTCCAAAGATGCGTTCTCCATATGGTATCAGCACCTACACCGATGAAGCAACTGGTCGTGTCTCTTATTCTCTTGATCTTTCTTTTGATGCTGATAATGAGGATGCGGTAAAACTTCAAGAACAACTCACTCAACTTGATGATATTATCGTTCAAACTGTCGTTGAAAATTCCAAAGAATGGCTTGGTAAGAAATACAACGAGGCTGTATGCCGAGAAGCACTTTACAAGCCTATTATTCGTCCGGGTAAGGAACAATACCCATCCTCTGTAAAATTGAAGATTTTGACAAAGGATGATGGCGAATTCGTCCCAGAGGCATACACGACAACTCGGGAAAAGGTTTCTCTCAACTCAATCGAAAAGGGTCAGAGAGTGACTTGTATTGTTGATTTTGTTCAAATCTGGTTCATCGACAATAAGTTCGGTGTTTCCGTTCGACTTCAACAAGTTCTCCTCGAACCATCGGCGAAATTGCCATCGTTCGCATTTGTTGATCTCCCAAATGAAGGTTCCACGGAAACGCAACAAGAAGACGAGGAATTGATTGATGACGGTGAAGAATATGAAGATTAAAATATTGATATATAACAGATGAAATCTACAGACAAAATATCTATAGAAAAATATTCAGTCCTTAGAAAAGATAGAAGTGTAATCAGAAATAAAATTCGAGACATATTAAAGTCTGTCGATGGGTGTGATCCTAAACGCGTTATTAAAAAAACTACTGGAAATGATAAAAGTCTAAAAAAACTTGGTGAGGGTGTGTATGGTATAGTATATTCCGGACCAGTTGATAAAGATAAAAATGAATACGTCGCGATCAAAATGGAAAAAGTAAATGATAATGGTTTGGAACACGAATTTGCTATGATGAAATTATTAAAACATAAGGGAATTTTAGTTCCATCTGCATATGCGTTGAAGAAATGTTCTTTCGGGAATGTTATGTATATTGAATTTGCAAATGCTGGAACTGTGATGACTTTTATGGATAATATAATAAAAACTAAAAAACTCCATATATTGGTTCCATATTATTTCAAACTTATAATAACTCAGGTTTTATATCGTTTATATGAAATCCAAAAAATTATGCCTACTTTTAGACACAATGATTTACATTTAGATAATGTAATGATTTCAAGAGAAGGTAAAAAGAATGGATATACACTATACAACATAGGTCGACATAAAGTTTTACGAAAAAATATGGGTATTGTCTCATATTTGAGTGATTTTGGATTTTCAAATTATAGTGGTTTGGAACAACAAGATGTCATCAGTGGTATGCACAAGGAGGGATATGGAATTGCTAAAAATTCTCATCCAACCTATGATGCACATTTCTTTTTGAATTGTTTATACAATAAATACAAAAATGAACAATTGTTTAGAGGAACCAAAATATTTTTAGAAACGATTTTTAGTCCCTCATATCTTAAGAGAGAATCTCAACATGTTGAAAATTATAGACTTCGATATAATGTAAAACATTCTATTCCAAGTATTGAACAGATATTTATGAGTAATTATTTTATAAAGAAAGTTGAAAATAAGTCATTGGAAATTATAAAAACACTTTCACCTGTTGTGCCTCCTAAAGTATTGGATAAAATTAAAAAAGAATACTTTATGAATAAGGACAATGAATTAAAAATAAAAACCCGTAAATGTCGTTTGTATAAGAAGGATGAACTTGTGAATATTGCTAAAAAGGAAAATGTGTATAGGGACAAGATGACAAAGGTATTGTTATGTAAGGCATTGGAAAAAAAATATATTAAATAGATATATAATGATTGCCCTTCTCTTACTTTTGGCTATTGATGGGTACTTATTGATGAAGACACCTAATGCTCCCTCTGTTCGTGTGATTAAAGGTGAGACCGCGACAGGTGGTTCTTACACTGTGTATGGCACTATGAAATGTGGTTGGACACGTAAGCAATTGGATTACATGAAATCTAAAAACATTCAACATACATTTATTGATTGTGAAACTAATCCAGAAAAATGTAAAGGTATGAAAGGGTATCCAGTCGTTGAATTTCCTTCAGGGGAGAAGAAAGTTGGTTTCCAAGAAGTTTAAATGTCCTTAATTGATGTGAAACAAATATTAAGATACTTGATATGTATGTTAATATTTATTTGTATATTTGAATATGAAATTAGACACCTCGAAGAACTGTGAGAGCAATAGAGAGTAGGAGGGCATCGACAAATGTTTGAATTGGTTTAAACACAGAGATGTGTTTGACGAGCACGTTATTCCAGAGGAGACGAAGAATGAGGGTACTGATAAGAATGGAAAGCAATAAAATCAAAATTTCAGTGAGCGCATCTGAAGCATTATTGACTTTGAAAAGATCCTTAATCATTTGTATTTATTATGATAATATATTTTTTTCTGCGTAAAATATAGATGAAGAGTAAAGTTCTTCCCCTGAGTGGTTCAGAACCTGTTTTTACTACAAAAAAATGGGGTAGTAAAAAGGGTATAGGTGGTAATAATTGTTATGATTATGCGTTTAATAACTATTCAAATTTTAGAACTCAAAAAAGTTCCCCTGGAAATAAGAGTGGTGGTCGAAACAATTTGGGGCCAATTCGTTCATGTGGCACTCTTCCCCGTTCTGTAGTTTCTAATAACCCAATGAATGTGTATAAAGTCAAAGCCGAATATCGTTGTCGTCCTGGGTACTATAAAACAATGATGTTTGTTGCGCCTTCACGAGGTAAAAATTTTTTTAACTCTGGTGATTTTCATTTCTATAAACAACACGGTGAGGTTGAATATAAAGTGAAGAAGGGAGACAGCCATACGAGCATCGCTAAATTTTTTGGTGTTCCTGTTTCCCGGATAAGGAAGGCTGGTCCTCTGAATGTTGGTAAAACAATCAAGTTTAAGGCTAATATTTTTAGCCATAAGAGAGGTTGGGCGACAGGTCCTTTACTCATTGATTCAAAGGGTAAAATCATAAAAGACCCCCGTTCTGCTGGTAGAAACTACCCTGGGTTGAATTACAAAAACTATTGTAGTTCATTCTGTGTCAAGCGTTCTGGCGTGGTCACCGGAAATAATAGCCCCAATATCCGCAAAAAGGGTTTCAATATCAATTCTATCTTCAAATTCTAAACCAATTTCAAACATATCTATGATATTGTCTAGAAGTTCAGGGTTTACATTAGATTGACTCGATACGCCGGTTATATTATTAATTATTTGTATTTTTACAGTGTACGTAGATATATCTATAATTTTCCTACACATTGGGCAAGTATTTTTACCACTCTCTTGCCATTTTTTTAGACAGTCCCCATGGAATAAATGCCCACACCTTGTGGATTTATTCGATCGGGTTTCCCTGACTTCGTTTAAACATATAGAACAGGGTGTCATCTTATACTAATCTATTAAAAAGATTAATACAATTTTGACACATTTAACAAGGGTTTATCACAAGCGGTCACACGATTTGGTGCTGAGGTTTCTTGCTGCGCTTGAATCGGTTTCAGGATATCTGCCCCCCCTTGTTGTAATAATTTACGGTAAGAATAATTGTCAGCATAGTTAATGTTATTTGTAGTCATTATGTGATCGTTCAAAAGTTGGGCCGATGTGTGAATAGTGAAACATCGGCCATCGGCCATACCCATGCGCTGAGACATTTATTATCTGTTTAGAAATTAATTTTCAGATTATTTTCAGTTTTGAGCCATGATTTGAAATTTTTTCTTCTTAAATTTGTAATCAAATCTTCAATCTTGTATCCAATGAACACATCAAAAAGTTCCTTTTCCTTTGAGGGTGATACTCTGATTTTTTTATTTTCATTGATGCATTCATTGATAATGTTAAAACCATAGACAATTTCCTTGAGTGTTTCTGCACCGGTAATAATAATCTTACCAGTGCTAAAAATACTTGCTGTTATTTCTTTCATTTCTTCTGCTGGTTTAAACTTGATTTTGACTGCTGAATATCTGTCTGGTTCAAAGGATATTTTGAAAATATCTTGATATTTTTCAAATTGTTTTACAGTTTCCAATAAGTTAATATCATAGTTCAAAGAAAAGTTTGAATTGACCATGACAACTCTGAATGTTTCGATGGGTGCGACACTTTCCATTCCTAAATATTCTTTAAAAATGTGTGAAAGTTCTGTGATAATTCTTTTGCAATCAAACAAATCTGAACATCCCGCCACTTGAATACTCCCATTTGGAAAAACTTTGACTGACTTTGTGCTGTAATCGTCTTTATAGACAAGGGTAATCTGATTATAAAAGGTGGTTGGTTTTAAAGACCATTTGAATGCATTTTCACTTTTTGAATTTTTCATGCGTAATTTGATTTCTCCTGATTCTGTAATCAATTCTTTGAGTTTTGGTATATCAATGGAATGAATAAAACTAGAAACCATCGTAATCGTCGTAATTTTTATCCATGAGGGTTGTATCTCTTCGGGATATTTCTTACGAAATTCATCCAATGTGAGAAGATACGAAAATGTGTTGTTTGCAATGCCCGAATACATCATTTTAAAATTTAATGATTACAAAGTCATGTCTAACTTAGGTAAAAAAAAACCAAAAAATAATTGCTTAAAGACTATATCTCATATTTTATTACATGAGTTCATTTATAAAGAAGGCGTTAGTCGTAGAAGACGTCGAAGATGGTCATACCCATGTCGAAATAGAGTATATACGTTTTGTTGAAGATTTTTCAGATAAAGGTTCATACAAAAAATTTACGGATTATTTTTTAACCCGTCCAATTGGTGATTGGCAGAAAATAACATTTAAAAGTTCAAGTATGCCCTATGAAAACTTTTTGTCCGTCATGGTAAAACAAACTCTCGAAGTTAAACAACGCCTCGCTAATATTGCGCTTGAAAATATTTTGCTTAATAATCCTAGTTTCCATACAAAAATTAGAGTGCTTCATGCGTCTAAAATATTAGATGAAACTTTTGTTCCTCCTGTCATCAACCCTGAAAGTTCATGGCAAGTGAGTTTATTGGATGATTTGTGTAAACAGTATATCCCAGATATGATTGAGAGATCAGATCATTCTAAACGACTCATAAAACTATTTACCGTATTAAAACAAATAGAGCAATCAGTATGATGAGAAGTATGACATTATTATTGTTATTATTGTTATTGTTCATTCGTCTTCGACTTCTACCGTTTAATTCAGTATTGACACTCCCATCTTCATACTGAAATACACGTTCTGGGAGGATATATCTAGACATGGGGCAATTAGGTGTTCTATCTTGACAGAACGCTCCAGTTGGGTTGACTTCACATGCGATGACTTCTTTTTCTTGTTCGAAATCAGCTGGACCCTCTTTCCTTCGTGTATATTCTGAAAATTCAAATGGTGTTGCTGAACTTCCTGGTAAAGAAAAATCAATCATGACAAATGGATTGATGTCATTTATAGCGTTATGATCTGAGAGCATATATTTACTCATTCTTATTTTACGGCAACATTATATTTTTTTGTTGTCATCTTATTTCTGTGAAGTTCCCACATTTCATCTAAATCAACATTAAGCATATGTGCCAATTGAAATAAATAACTGAAAACGTCGCCCAATTCCATGACTACATCGGTTCCCTTTTCTTTTTTCAAATTCATTTTTTTGAACGTTCTTTTGTGTTGTCTAATGGCCGACGCCAATTCACCAAATTCTTCTGTCAGTAAAAGCCACACTGTATCTATATTTACTTTATCCCAGCCTTTCTCTTTACAAACTTCTTTTGTTTCTTCTTTATAGAAATTGAGTGATGTTGAATTCATCTTATCAGAAAATAGTTCTAAAACTTTAAACTAATCTAATTAATTCCAATATTTTCAATGGCATCTGGTATTTTATTGCCATAGTTGGATGTATTCATTGGTTGAGCCAATGGAACAGCCAGACTTTCACTATCCTTTATATATGTCATGAATTGTGAAACACCTGTCTGTATTTGACCATACGCCATTTCAATGACTTTTTCATTCATCATTTTCACTTGTGCTTCTATGTTATTATATGGATCCCCAGAGTTATTAATATATATGGTTCGCATGAGAACAAACACATCGCGAATGTTTTGGTAATCTATGGCAATCCCAGTCTTGTTCAAAAAATGCTGCCGAATGCCCCGCTGTATAAGATTTGTGTTGAACTCTGAAAAGAATAATTTATTCAGAGGAGTTTCAGTTTGTTTAAGAGTATTAACATACATTTAAATTATATTGGGAAAAAAAAATTGTTAATAATAAATATAATGTTTGCGTTGGAAGGCGCCGACTTTGATACTGTCTATGCTGAAAAACGAGACCACAAAGACTTGGGTCCCAAATGTACACCTAGTGAAAAATGTTTTATAGGTTCATATGCTCCTGTATCGAAAGCAGGAGAAGAAGGTAAGTTCAATATAAACACCTATTTTCTTCAACCAAATCGTAAGATGGAGATAACTGGTCCAGTCAGTGTCCGAAGCGGTGATTGTGTATTTAAAAAATAGAGGGTAAGATTATCCAGAAGCACACAATGAAGGTCACCAAGCGCTCAGGACAAACTGAGGACATGAAATTCGACAAAATTACATCCCGTATTTCAAATTTAACAAGAGGTCTTTCTGAAAATGTAAGCCCAGACAAGATTGCGCAACAAGTCGTTGCATCTATATATGACGGTATAACCACTCATGAAATTGATACTTTGGCTGCTGAAGTATCGATCGGTATGCTGACCTCTGACCCTGACTATGAAATACTGGCTACTCGTATTGTCGCGAGTAACATTCAAAAAAACGCCCCCAAAGACTTTGAAAGTGCTATGAAAATACTGTTTGAAAATAACATTATCACAGAACAAGTCGCAACACTTTCTTCCGATGTTTCAGATAAAATTCACCCAGAGAGAGATAATGATTTTGGATATTTTGGTTTAAAAACTCTTGAAAAAGCATATCTCACGAAAGTCAATGGAAAAATCATTGAAACCCCTCAATATATGTATATGAGGGTATCTTTGGGTATTCACGGTTCTGATCTTGATGCAGCAATCGAAACATATGAGATGATGTCCCAAGGCAAATTTATTCACGCCACCCCAACTCTATTTAATGCAGGAACCCTGAGACCACAAATGTCAAGTTGCTTTTTGGTGTCATCTAAGGGTGATTCAATCGACGGGATTTATGATACAGTCAAGGAATGTGCTCAAATTAGTAAATGGGCTGGTGGTATTGGTGTCCATATCCACGATGTTCGCGCTAAGAATTCACACATTAATGGAACTAATGGAAGTTCATCCGGTATTATACCAATGTTAAGAGTATATAATGCCACCGCAAGACATGTGGATCAGGCCGGACGAAGAAAGGGGTCTATTGCCGTGTATTTAGAGCCTTGGCATGCCGATGTTCTTGATTTCCTTGAACTTCGTCTCAACCAAGGGGATGAAGAAGCAAGATGTAGAGATTTATTCACGGCTATGTGGATTCCAGACCTATTCATGAAGAGGGTGGAAGAAGGTGGAAACTGGTCTCTTTTCTGTCCAAATGTGGCAAAGGGATTGAGTGATGTTTATGGATTGGAATTTGAAGAATTATATGAAAAATATGAAAATGAGGGATTGGCAACACAAACACTCCCCGCAAGTGAAATTTGGAAAGCCATCATTAAATCTCAATCTGAAACTGGAACACCATATATGCTCTACAAAGACACTATAAATAGGAGAAGCAACCAAAAGAATATCGGTATTATTAAGAGCTCAAATTTGTGCGTGGCTCCAGAAACTAAAATTCTTACACGAGAAGGTCAAAAGGTTATCTCTGAACTCAAAGACCAAGAAGTAGAAGTTTGGAATGGTGAAGAATTTTCATCGGTTGTTGTAAAACAAACTGGTGAAAATCAAAAATTATTGACAGTTTCTACAAGCAATGGTCTTTCATTGAGATGCACCCCTTATCATAAATTTCATATCTTGAAAAATTCTCACGAGAAACCACCTTATGAATGTAAGGAAGTTCAAATTATAGAAGCGAAAGATTTAAAAAATGGAATGTGTATTATCAAACATGATTTACCGAAATTATCTGAATATACTGGAAATAGAAGTGCTGTGAGAATAGTTTCAGTTGAAGATAAAGGTGATACGGACGATACATATTGTTTCAATGAACCATTGAAGCATCGTGGTATTTTCAATGGTATTTTAACGGGAAATTGTACCGAGATTACAGAAGTTTCAAATACAAATGAGACTGCGGTATGTAATTTGGCTTCTGTTGCTTTACCTAAATATTTGAATATGGACACAAAAGAATATGACTTTGATGAACTTCATAAAGTTATTAAGATTATGACAAAAAATCTGAATAAAGTGATTGATAAAAACTTTTATCCAGTTGATGTGGCTAAAAATTCAAATATGAGACACCGCCCCATTGGTTTGGGTGTTCAAGGATTGGCGGATGTTTTCAATTTGAGTGGATATGCTTTTGATAGCCCAGAAGCCAAGAAATTGAATTGTGAAATTTTTGAGACAATTTATCACGCTGCTTTGGAAGCAAGTTGTGAATTATCTGATGTAGATGGCCCCTATGAGACATTCCATGGTTCTCCTGCGAGTTTGGGATATTTACACTTTGATATGTGTGCTGGTCAAGCACCTTTGAGTGGTCGTTATGATTGGGATGCTATGAGAGAGCGAGTTAAAAATGGTATTAGAAACAGTCTTTTGGTTGCACCAATGCCCACTGCGAGTACTTCTCAAATTTTGGGGAATAATGAATGTTTTGAACCATACACAACAAACATCTACTTACGAAGAACATTAGCGGGTGAATTTGTTGTCGTCAATAAACACCTCGTGAGAGAACTTCAAAACAGGGGATTGTGGTCCAAAGAAATGAAAGACCTCATGGTGAGAGCCGGGGGTTCTATTCAAAATATCACAAACATCCCCGATGATGTTAAGCAATTATACAAGACTGTATGGGAAATTAGTCAAAAGGTTATTATTGATATGGCTCATGATCGTGGTTTCTTTGTCGATCAAAGTCAGAGTATGAATTTATTTATGGAAAGTCCCACACTTTCAAAGATTTCTTCTATGCACATGTATGCTTGGAAGTCAGGTCTCAAGACGGGTATGTATTACCTTCGTTCCAAAGCAAAGGCACGACCAATCCAATTTAGTTTAGAACCGGAATGTGCTTCTTGTTCCGCTTAAAGGTTTTAATAAATATATATATATAATGCCCCGTTTCAGCGACGTACTAGAGAATCTCGAAATTTCAGATTACAACAATAAGAAAATCACGTTTAGCACTAAAGAAGGTCGTCCGGTTCGTTTCCAAATTCCTCGTATGTATATGCCTTTTGGTCTTTCTGGTTTTACACCAGAAATTGGTCCAACCAAGTATAACATTGACTTTTCTATGAAAGGTTATGATGAAGAAGGTAATTATGTAAAATCATTTTATGATAGTATCCGAAAAATTGAAGATGCTATCATACTTGAGGTTCTAACACAGAGTGTCAATATATTTGGTCAGGCTAAAACATACGCCGAAATTAAGGATATGTTTAATTCAAATATCAAGGAAAGTCCTGATAGAGAACCTAAATTTCGCGTAAAAGTGGATACCAGTTTTGAGGGACACATTAAACCATTCGTCGTGGATTCCGAAAAAAATGATGTCCGTAAAATTGCTGAAAATGGTCTATATGCAAGAAATACAGCTATTGCTCTTGTTGAACTAAACAGTGTATATTTCTTGAATAAGAAGTTTGGCATAACTTGGAAACTCTATCAACTCATGACCTTTGAGCCACAAAGACTAAAAGGATTTCAATTTATTTCCGACGAATAGATTTCAATGGGGTCATTGGAGATTTGGTATTATTTGTATTGGTATTAAAATAATTTACCAAATCATTGGCAATTTTATTTATCATCGTTTGATTCATTTTACTTTTATCTACAAGAACTCTTTTTGTTTTTGAACCTAGACTTTTAGAAGGTTTCTTCATTATCTTTTGTTATTTTCTTATATTTTTTTTCATCATTAAGAAAACATAAATTTTCTGTGCTTCCCTGAAAAGTTTTGGTGAAACTTTCATGAAAGTATTTGGATTTATACCCATACGCATTTTTGCTGTTCGAATAGACTGTTTCCAAAGATCAAGTGTCATCCTTATTATATTACTTCATTTTTTTTATTTTAGCCTTGTAAGCATTTGTGCCTTTCTTTGGTTGGAGTTTGAACTTTTTGCCTGTTGGCTTGAAAACATTCACCATGGCACTTTTACCTTCATTCTTCATACGTTCAAGAGCAGCCATAGACGCCGATTTACTCTTAATGCGACCATCATCGTCGCGCATCAAATCCTTCGCTGTCAAGCCCCCTGTAGTTTTCATCGCTGTACCGTGGAATACTTCCGCACGAGAACCGAATGTTTTAGACATGTTTGTTATTTACCTATATTTTTTTTTAATTCATCTTTATAATAGATTTTCCTATGTGAAATGCTAGTTCAACTGGCACAGCGTTTCCTATTTGTTTATAAACAGAATTCATTTTTCCGTGAAATTTATAGTCATCTGGAAAACTTTGTATTCTAGCATATTCTTTTAAGTTTAATGGTCTTATCTCTGTAGGGTGACATCTGTCTGTTTGTTTTTGTTGTGGAGAACATAAAAGTGTCAAAGATGGTTGGGACATAGACAACCTCTTTGCAATTCCCCGTTTTCCACCACCAGAATAAAAACTATTACCCATATAGTCCTTTTGAATTTCAACTGGTAAATCAACCCAACACCCACCTTCTGGAACTAATTCAAAAATTTTTTTCTTTCTGTCAGAGTACTCCGCCCCTATACTCTCCGGTATATCTTTCATAATATCACGCAAGACAGGTTTATATTCTAAAGGTTGAGGGAATGTGTATTTCAAATCAAAATTTTTCTTTATACCTATAATAAATAAACGTTCTCTTTTCTGTGCTACACCATAATTATTTGCATTTAAAATTTTATAATGAACGTTATACTCATCTTCAAAAAGTTTGATTATTTCTTTAAAAGCCTCCCCTTTATTAAGATTAATCATACCTTTCACATTTTCTATAAGAAAGAATTTTGCATTACATTGTTTCAGTAATTTACGAAATGTATATATAAGATGACCTCTTTCATCTTCTACACCACCCCTTTTGCCTGCTATAGACCACGATTGACATGGAATACCACCACAAAGTAAATCAATTTTACCTTTATAACAATTTAAATCCAAATTTTTCATATCCATATTTTTTACGACGTGGGTTTCGTGGTTTAATTTTAGAGTTTCACAACAATCTTTATCAGAATCAATAAGTAAGACAGGTGTTAATCCCGCTTTAATAAAACCTTTGGACATACCACCGGCACCGGCACATAATTCAATAAATTTCATCTATTTTATATTAAAATTAAAACTTTAATCACTAAAATAATTTTCATCATCTGAAACTAATTCTATTTCACAGTCTTGTGGTTCAATGATTTCTGGCTTTTTCTCACGCGGTTTTCTTGTTTTTTTAACAGGTTCTTCTATACCGTGTTCCCTGTGCCATAAAACTTTATTCCAAAATTCCTCCATTATTGGGAGTTTTTCCTTGAACCATTCGCGATCTCTTTTCACGTGTGTAAGCATGAACTCTGCTGGTTTAGGCCATGTTATCTCTTCTGGCTTATATTGGATGAAATCACAACTCTCTAAATCTAAAATTTCCATACACATCTGGATTTGTCCCATATAATGAATAGGAACCTCATCCTTTATTTCACGTCTAAGAGGACACTTAATCTCAACAAGTTTTCCACTCTCTGTTATACCATCGGGAGAACCGCCTAACCATTTTATCTCTGGGTGAATGTATAAACCAATCTCATGAACCTTTTCGTTGTGTCTCTCTTCATATAAAATACGAGCCTCGTCTTCATATTTATTACCATGTTCTGTAAAAATGTTTCCATTAAATGGCTCACCTTTACCACACTTTTTCAACAATAAATCAAATGGTTTTTGATATGGATTATCACCAATTGCTGTGGGAACATCAGATGCCGTTAATACATTCTTTCGTAGTTCAAGCCACTCCTCCGATCTTTGTGCTGCGTATTCATAACTAATAAGTTTGGAGACTTGGGGATGCATCTTACTTTATATTCAATTAAATGTTTTAAGTTCTATTATAATTTGGTGGATAAAAAAATGCCTTGGCCGCACGTTGTTCGGCTAATTTCTTGTTTTTACCGTGTCCTCTACCTAACCAACAATTATTCACATATACATCAATAATAAACAAGCCATTCTCATGACTAAATATTCTATATTCTGGTAATGGATAGCCATGTGTCTGACAATAACGCATAATAGCATCTTTGAAATTGTCATCAACTCGCAAACATCCCATATCAACCATTTGGGGATCTTCGTAAATTTTTAAAATAAATTGTTTTGCGTGCAATAAACCCAAATCCAAATATATAGCACCTATGAGAGATTCAAAAACATCCTCTAAAATCTTTGGGTTATTATTCCAACCATTACGCATGCCTTTCTCATCCATTAAAACCCATTTATCCAAACTAAGTTTAATAGCAATTTTTGCCAACATTTCACCCCTAACTAATTTTGTTCTCGCCTTTGTTAAAAAACCTTCTTGATTTTGTTCATAACGATCAAATAAAAAACGTGTAATAACAAAACCAAGTACAGAATCACCAATGAATTCCAATGTCTCAAATGACCCAGATAAGTCTGGACGCTCTTTCAATATAGATTTATGTGTAAATGCTTTTTGGTACAAACTCAAATCATTGATTTTTGTACCAACCAGTTGTTCAACAGTTGATTTGTCAATTTGCATTTTACTTATATTATAATAGTAAATTATTTTTTTAAGTCGGTAGGCTTTGAGGTTGCGTCGTCAGTTGTATCAGACTTATCCTCTTGAATAACAGCAATAGTTGAAGAAGTCATTTTACTTCTTAGCGGCAGCCTTCTTTACCTTAGGCTTCTCATCAACACTTTTTTTCTCCTTTTCTGGCTTATCTTCCTTAATGTAATGCACGTTCAAGAACTTTTGCATGTTGAGGTAAGAAAGTTCACCTTCTGGGTTAAGAAGTTTCTTCAACTTGGCATCTGGAACAATAACACGACCATTTTTGGGGTCCTTGAGATTGTTTTCCAAAATGTAAGCGTTGATGCGCTTTGTAACTTCACTACGAGAAATCATCTCATCCGCACCCAAGGTGAGGAATGTACGAAGTTCATCGGAAACCTTTTGTGGACGGTTGAAACCACTGTTCTTATTACGCTCAGCAGCCTTTTCACCAGTGGGATCCAAGAGGTAGTTATAAACCTTGCGAACAAGCTTATTCAAGTTGCGGACTTCCTTAGACAATTGTTGGATCTCTTCAGACGACATTTATATCTTACTTATGAATGTTTCCTTTAAGCGCTTAATGTGCTTAATATAACTAACACTAATATTAGAAATATAGCCATTTTTATATATAGAGGGAAACGATCAATCTCAAGGGGATTTTCATCTATGGCATATGGGGGACGCTCAGAAACTCCTTTACATTGTCCAGGGCATCCTTCACCACCATTACAACACGCAGCATCACAGGGAATAATAAATGAATTTTTTCTGTAACCACAAAACTGTTCCTTCTTCTGATCCTTCGCATCTATGCGCGCATAACAACGACAATCACGGGTCTTTTCAGAACATTTCAACTCTTTACAGTTCATTTTTATATATGTATATAATAATATGGATGAAAAATTATATTCCCAAGAAACAATCGATAAATATATGAATGAAAATTTCTTCTTTAAAGATAATGCCCTGAAAATGTATTACGATCAGGGAGACGTTACAAAATTTAGACAAAGACTTGTATCCAAATTTCCAAAAAAATCATTGGAAAATATGGTCTATGTATATGTAACTGACAGTGTAAGAGATATTATATATGAAATTATTGGAAAACTTTCAAAATATCTCAAAAAATCAGGAGATATGATATTATCCGGAGGGGATGCCGTCAATTATTATCTACTTTTTGGAGACAAAGTTGTCACATCAGATATAGATACAAAATTTATACCAAGAATGAAAATTGATCGGAAATTCTTTGGGAAACTTCAAGCCATTAAACTTCTTCTTTGGGATCAACTTGGTAAAATAAGTAAAACATATGGACAAAAAATTAAAACAAGATTATCAAAACAAACAAAACTTGGTAAGTTTTTAGGCATTAGTTTTACACAAAAAGAACCATATGTAACAAGAAGATACACACTCAAAAGTAAAAAGAAAATTTCTAAAACAAATAAACCCGCAATGGAGAATATTCTCATAGATGTAGAAATTTTTGCTCTCGATCTCAAAGTGAAATATTTTTCAATAGAAGATAAAAAAGTTTCATCAACTAATTTGGGGGGAATTTTAGATATCGCTTTCATGAGACCAGATGAATTTGGTCATGAGATAACAGAAACAAAGTCAAATTCAGGTTTTATATACACAGATAGTGCTGGAAAATTTAAAAAAAATCCAAACATAGTCGTCGCCAAAAGAAGATTTTTGGTAGAAGACATCTATCTCATGCAAGCACTTGGTCTAAGACCACACAAAAAACAAAAGGACAAAGAAAGAATGCTCAAACTTTTGAAAACATATCCTATACTAAAATCAGTGAAATCACGACAAAAACTAAGCGCTCTCTTCAAAAAATATCAAAGATCCCCAGTTTCCAAAACAGCAAGGAAAAATATTCTTCGTGATGGAAAAGTTTCAATAGCACAAGCAAGTAAAATAAATCCCCACAAATATGAAAAATATACAACCCAACCATCCAAAGATAAATTAAAAAAATTAACATACGGGTCGCAGGAGAAAAAGGTGGGATACAAAGAAACAAAATCAAACATGCGCTTTGATGTAAAAACAAATCGTTGGGTCATAAATAAAAGAAATGAATACGTAAAAAATGAATACAAGTATAGAATTAATAAAAATAATGTAAAAACACCAAAATCTGGGGAACTCTATGGTTTTAAACTCCCCCGAAATTCCTGGGTTCCAAATAAAATTATTAAAAATTCAGGAGCAATACCATTTATTGGGTTAAAGAAGTGATACATTATTAACATAAAATGTTGTATGAAGAACCAGTTCGTGATGATGAGGGATATTACTTTGTTCGCGCAAAGACGGATGAAAACAAGAAATGTTTGATTCAACTCAATAATATCATGGTTCAGAACTCAGAAGACACCGTCTCTCTTCGTCTCGCTGGTAAGAGACACAGTAAAAAGATTGATCCAATCGACGAAGAAAATCTTAAAAATGCCGTTGAAAAGTCTAAAGAATGGTTCAAGAAGGAGGTTTCAGAAGAAACTTTGAAGAAGTTCTATGTTCCGTCAGTTGATGAAAACATTCTCTCTGCGGATAAGATTAAAGCGTCAAAGATTTTCAACGCACAAAATGAACAAATTGAAATGTCAGACTTGACAGAAGAAAAGAAGTGTAATACTTTGGTTGAATTTGCTGGCATTTGGTTTGCGAAGAAATCATTTGGTCCAATTTGGAATATTGTTCAGGTCAAGGTTCTCCCAGAACCCGAAGTAAAGAAAGAATTGGAACCAGAATTCCCAGTGGAACCAGAATATCCAGAAGAATACGCACTCAACGACGAAATCTCAGAAGATGAAGAAGAGGAATAATAGTCATATATAGTAGATGAGATATTTAATAATATTTTTAACAATTATCATTTTATACATTATATCCAGGCGAGACCCACCTCGTCAAAGAATACACATCTATAGGAATGACACGATAGATTTGACAACAACGCGCTACAGGAGGGGGATACCAGATGAGAACATAAAGTTTAGGCCGGAGGATGAAGTTGGTATTATTCAACTTTTCCACATATACGATTAATAAAAAAAATATGACTTATAAATATATAAAAATGAACTTGTTAAACAAGTCAATGAGACTCGTACAACAAAATGCGGTTCTCATCGTAATTGTTTTGATGGCTGTTTTGCTATACACCCAACGCAAATCATTCGCGGAGGCTGATGGTAAAGTTAAACATTGTAACACTCTCTGTAAGTCAGTTCTCCAAGAGGTTCCAGAAGGAGGGTTTATTCTTGACAAAGAAGGTAATCTAACTAACGCTGAAGGTACATTTCCAAGTGGTAGTAGAGAAGCTGGAGTTTTTAAGAGAGAATGTAAGTCATGCTCAGAAGGCGCTCCTCGTACTCGTCGTTAATTATAAAAAAAATGATATATAAATATATATAAAAAATGAACCCAGTTCGTAATTCAATGCGATTTCTTCGACGAAATGCTGTGTTCATCGTCCTTGCTTTATTGATTGCCCTTGTATATACACAGCGTAAATCATTCAAGAAGACCATGGGCGGTGGTGGGGACACTATCGACCCAAAGGCGTGTGAAGGTTTGTGTGGTGATGTCATCTCCGCCGTTCCAGAAGGAGGTGCCATCTTCTATAAAGATGGTTCAGTTGAAACCGCTGAAGGTAAATTTGATAAATGTAGTGATCAATTCAAGGCGGCGTGTAAACTCGGTGAATCACCAGCTGCCGCTGCCGATTCCGACACCGCTTCAACACGTCGTCGTCGTTAAGTATTTACGAAATAATATTCAGAACAGAACAAAATTTATACAATTTTTACTCAAATTGTATAAACTTTCCCGTAAAAAAAAATTGTAGAATAAATATAAAGATGAATAGACGCAATAAGAATTTATTTCTTTTGGGACTTGTTATTTTAGTTTTGGTATTCATTACCCGACCACAACTTTTGGGTATGCGTCGCTCCGGTTATGAACTCAGTGAGCTTGAGGGTGAAACACAGAAGGTTGCGAATGACAATGTGATTCCACGATGTGAAATGAAGGCTGGTACAGGTTTGGCGTCCTCCCTCCTTCCCCGTGAAGTTGCCTCTAAAGAAGAATACGGTAAATTTGCTCCAGACGACATCCTCAAGGGACAAAACTTTTTAGACCCACGAAACCAAATTGGTTTTCCAGAAACCATCGGTGGTACTTTGAGAAATAGCAACCAATCTATCCGTTCGGAACCACCAAACCCCAAGACTGCTTACACTTGGAATAATTCTACAATTGTTCCAGATTTGATGCAACGCAAGATATGCACTTAAAGTTTAGATTTTAATTTATTTTATATTATAAAATGACAGAACAGGGAGAATTGGCTGATGTCGTCGCTCGTCTTTTAGAATTATCAAAACAAATTTCAGATGCGAAGGAGGATTTAAAGGTATTGGTTCACGCTGAGAAGAAGATGAAGGAGCGTGTTAAGGAAAATATGCTGCAGAAGGATATAGATATTATCAATTTGAAAAAGGGTAAAATCAAATTGAAGAAAAGTATTAAGAAAGGTGGTTTTAGTAAGAAGACTGTGACTGAGGGTCTCACAAAGTTTTTCAATGGAGATGAGGCTCAGTTGGAAGGTGCCTTAAATGCAATTCGTGATATGACACCAGAGAAGGAGACTGTTTCTCTTTCTATGACTGGTATAAAAGAAAGACGTGAATAGATAATAAAATAAAAAATGTCAACCGATTATTATTATGATTGGAATGACAATGCGGAGGATAGTCATTCAGATAATGAAAAAAGTGAAGATGAAGTTCTTTGTTATGAAGATTGGAGTACAATTTATAACCAAGAACTTTGGGATATGTGGTATTCAATGGAAGAATATTTGAAAGCGAAATATATAGATGATGAATTATTTGGGAACATTGATCCCGATGATTTTTTCCATGAGTTTTGTTTTTTAGATTCTCCAAGAATAGAACACACCCTTGATTTTGCACAATGGATAAATCATTATCTGAGTGATATTTCATATTTATGGAGACTTATTAGAAATTACAAATATGTTTTTGGTCGTAAAAGTTCAGAAGATTTTTACTATTTCATCTATAAAAAAATATGTGAATATTAATATATATAATGATGTTTCCAGATATTACTTCAGCTAAAGTTGCGACTCCAGCCGCCCTCTTTTTGGCTTTAAATCCTGGTTTCATTTTGGGAACAGATGGTCGTTCTGTTTCTTTCACACGTAATCAGACTAAAGCGCAATTTGTCTTTTTCCACGCTTTGGTTTTCTTCCTCATCTATGCTTTGATTGCCAGGGCTATGGGATTGGTTTTAACAAAGAATGATTTGCTTGTCACAACTGTGCTCTTTATCGCCTTGAACCCAGGTATGTTATTGACACTTCCACCAGGTTCCAATGGTGTTTTCCGTTCAGGACAAACATCTTTCGCTTCTCAAATTACACACACTTTAGTGTTCGCCCTCGTGTTCGCTATTCTCCGAAAGCAATTTCCTCAGTATTATTAAATGAAGTATCTCATCATTGGCCCAGCCGCAATGGGATACTACGCCTTTTTAGGATTTTTGAAATCAAAAGAAAAGGAACTTGATGAAATTGAGGAAATTTCGGGGTCATCAGCGGGCTCTATACTCGCACTTTTCTTGTCCGTGGGATTATCAATAGATGAAATTATTGATTTTTCTATGGACTTGGATGTCCCTGAATTTGTTAAATTAAACATTGGGTGTTTCTTAACAAATTTGGTTTTGTTGATATGGATCCTATTAGATCTAAATTAATTGAATGTTGTAAAGGAAATCCAACATTCAAGGAACTCAAAAAAAAGATTTATATATCAACATTTTGTTTGAACACCGCGACAACCCAATATTTTTCAGTCGATACACACCCAGATATGTATGTCATAGATGCGGTATGTATGAGTATGTGTATTCCGTTCATTTTTGCTGCCGGACAATATAATGGATTTACCTATGTAGATGGTGGAATGATTGAATTGTTTCCATATGAACCTTTTAGAAATAAAAAACCACATGAAGTTTTATGTATCATTCTCAAAAATTATAATAAATTTCAGGAGACAATTCAAACACCTTTTCACTTTATTGAATGTATGATACGTGCGTCTTTAAATAACAGAGCAGAACCTACAAAAAAAATAAAAATAGTTCATCTCGATGTAGGAGAAAATATAAATATATTTGATTTTGAAATGAGTTACGAAGATAAACTTCGACTATGTCTCTCACAAATAAATTATTGATTATATTATATGGCGAGTATAAGTCCTAATACTAAACTGGCGAACCTGAAAAACAGCGTTCTTCAAAGATACAGTGTAAATGCCAATTCAATGTCACGAAACAATATTGAAACTGCGTATAAGATGATAAGCCAAAACCGTCTCCCTTTACCACCACTCGTTTTATCAAAGGATAAAAGAATGATCGTAGATGCTGCATCACCACTTTCAGGAAAAGATTATGAAACACTCTTTTCAGCTGCTTCAACAAAAACAAAATTGAGAAGAATTGCTGTTAAACTTGATGTATTCAACTACCTTGAAATGTCTAAAGATCAATTGTTAGAGGCCATCAAAAATAAACTCATATTTTTGAAAATAGCGGAACCCATCCAGATCTCAAAGAAAAGAAAAGGAGGATCAGTTGCTCCTATACCATTTCCATTAGAAAGTGAAAACAATACAAATAACGGAAATCTTGGGAATTTTAATACAAACAATACAAACCGTGGAAACAATACAAACCGTGGAAACAATACAAACCGTGTAAACAATACAAATCTTGGAAACAATACAAACCGTGTAAACAATACAAACCGTGGAAACAATACAAACCGTGTAAACAATACAAACCGTGGAAACAATACAAACCGTGGAAATAATACAAACCGTGGAAATAATACAAATCGCGTAATAACACCACCAAAAAGATTAAATTTCCCACGACCACCATCTATTTCTCAAAAAAATAATTTTAATTCAAATATTAGCACTTCCAATTTTAATAATAACAATAGACCAACACCACCAAATAGATTAAATTTTGGTTCTATTAACACAAGTTTTGGAAATGTAAATATCAAATTACCAAATATTAAAACTTCAAATAATAACAGACCTCAGCCTCAGAGACGCGGATTTTTCTCAGGATTATTTGGTCAAAAAAAGAAAAACGAATCCCTAAAGAAGAATGAACCAAGAAAGAACGAACCAAAAAATAACGTACCAAAAATAAACGAACCAAAAATAAACGAACCAAAAATAAACGAACCAAAAATAAACGAACCAAAAATAAACGAACCAAGAAATGATATGATAGGACAGGTAATCACTAATATAAGACGCAATAGAGAAAATAGAGAAAACAAAACAACAGATGATATGATACGACAAGTAATGAATAATATAACACGTGATAGACAACAACGTGGTCAATAAAAAATATTATTCAGGAAATTGATTCAATACTCCTTATAAAATTATATATTTATATATTATATGGCAGACATTAATTCTGTAAGGAGATTTCGTAAGAATTTTGAACAATATGTCCAAGATTATAAAGACGAATTTGGAAAGAATTTTAAAACATTGGATATTTCACAGAAAATTATAGGAGATGATAGGATTTTTCAATCTAGAACTCCAACCAATGGTTTTCCTTTAAAATATTACAAAAGACCAGATTATATTGACTATATCAAAGAAAAATATGATATTGATAAAAAAGATGTAGATACATTTATTAAAAATAAAAAAATTAGATTAGATCAATTGTTAACTCCAAAAAAGGAGTTTTTGCTTAAAGAGTTAGTGAGGTCTATGAAAAAAATTAAACTTGAGGGAAATAAGAAAAAATTTAAACAAATAGCAGATCCAATTCTTCGTAAAGATATAGATATTGGAAAGAGTTTAAATAATACTCATTATTCACAATTTATAAAAAGACACTTAGGTTCTAATGTTATTGTGGATTTGACAAATTTAGATGCTACATTAAATCAAATACAACAAGCAAACATTGCTCGAACACAAAAAATAAATAAAACCAAAACTAATTTAAATATCAAAAAACAAATGAATGCTATTGTTCGTAAAAATAAGGGTAGACTTGCAAGTGTTGGTTTGAAAAATTATTCTAATTTTATAACTAACTATAAAGTCCCTTTACCAGAGGGAGGGGTTTCAATATCCCAAGCAACTTTGACTGCTCTTCAAAATGCAAACCGTGCCCGAACTACTAAATTACAATCAAATAAAAATGTTAAAAAAACTCAAGAGGAGAAAATAAAAGAAGAATTAAAACTCAAAAAACAAATGAACGCTATTGTTCGTAAAAATAAGGGTAGACTTGGTAGACTTGCAAGTGTTGGTTTGAAAAATTATTCTAATTTTATAACCAAATATACAGGTGTTTCACCCGATGTTTCAATATCTAAATCGACTTTAGAAGCACTTATAGGTGCAAACTCTGCTCGAAGTCTAAAATTAAATAAAAATAAAAATAACAAAGAGGAGCAGAATAAAAGAAATGCTGAAAAGGCACAACCTGAAAAAAACTTTAGAAATGCTGTGAATTCCATAATAAAGAGAAATAAGGGCTTTTTGGGTGGTATGGGTAAGGTTAAGGAAGAAAACTATGAAAAATTCATTAAAAAATATTTGGGTAAAAACACACAAGTTAGACTTAGCAATTTGAAAACAACAAAAAAACAAATAGATCAAGCAGAAGAGGCCAGAAAAGCCACGATCAAAGCAGAGGCAAATGCTAATGCATATGCTAAGGCTGCAAAAAACGTTGCAGTTAGAAACAAAGAAAATAATAAAAAACGTGAAAATCAAAAGAAGAAAAATGAAAACGAAAGATTTAGAAAACAAAGTAATCAAAAAATAATCAAAAATTTGTCATATTTAACTAACAGTGAAAAAATAGAATTTTATAAAAAATTGAATAACGCCAAAACTGTTCAAAATGCACGAAAATTAAACAACGTTCGAAAGGCACAACTTGAAAAAAACTTTAGAAATGCTGTGAATTCCATAATAGAGAGAAATAAAAATAAGGGCTTTTTCGGTGGTATGGGTAAGGTTAAGAAAGGAAACTATGAAAAATTTATCAAAAAACATTTGGGTAAAAACACACAAGTTAATACTGCAAATTTAGAAACAACAAAAAAACAAATACTTCAAGCAGAAGAGGCCAGAAAAGCCAAGATCAAAGCAGAGGCGAATGCAAAACAAGTTGCAGATAGAAACGAAGAAAATAATAAAAAACGTGAAAATGAAAAGAAGAAAAATGAAAACAAAAGATTGAGAAGACAACGTAACCAAAAAATAATCAAAAATTTGTCATATTTAACTAACAGTGAAAAAATAGAATTTTATAAAAAATTGAATAACACCAAAACTGTTCAAAATGCACGAAATTTAAACAATGCTCGTAAGGTTGAAGAGGATCGAAAGGCTGAAGAGGCACGAAAGGCTAAAGAAGCCGTAGAAAAACTTACAGAAAGAAATGAAAAAGTTGAACAATATAATCAAGAACGAAAAAATTTAATTGAACAAAAACGCAAGAAACGAAATAATAGAAGAAAGGAGATACAAAATCTTAATGCGTTAACTCAACAAGAAAAGATCATATACTATCAACAATTAAATAATAACAGTGTTGTTAATCGTGCTAAACAATTACACAATGCTCGAAAGGCTCGAGAGGCTGCTAACAATGCTCGAAAGGCTAATGCTCAAAAGGCCGAGGAGGCTCGAAAGGCTTTAAAAGAAGTTGAAAAGAAAAACGAATTTTTTAATGCAAACAATACCCCTTTAAATAATAGAAAATCCAATGTAGCAAACGCGAAGGCTAACAATGCTCGAAAGGCTGAAGAGGCTCGAAAGGCTGCTAACAATGCTCGAAAGGCTAATGCTCAAAAGGCCGAGGAGGCTCGAAAGGCTTTAAAAGAAGTTGAAAAGAAAAACGAATTTTTTAATGCAAACAA
>Ga0070749_10000370_pt1 | contig 30039 bp, 60 predicted proteins | sample VirMetDEL_Nov_18_FD_75180 | JGI IMG/M metagenome (GOLD analysis project Ga0070749, IMG submission 75180) | Aqueous microbial communities from the Delaware River and Bay under freshwater to marine salinity gradient to study organic matter... | ecosystem: Environmental > Aquatic > Marine >...
CACACACAACTCCACACGTAGTAGAAACATCAATAGTTGATAATTGTTGATCTAAACATCAATACTAATTGATGTTAAAAATAAAATAATATATATAATATGTTGAGTAAAAGCACACACACAGCATTACGAGGGTGAGTTGAGGCGCTAATGGAAAGTAACAACGGAAAGTGGCAATGGAAATGACGGCCGACAAACGAAAGGAGACGCAATGCGTCACTGTGAATGGTGCAAGAAACGCGTCGCACAATGGATCGCATACCGAGAAGTTGGATTTGGCGTACGCAGTATTGTCGCACACGTATGTACGAGATGTAAACGCGCAGTAACATGAAAGGAATACGCAAATGTATAAGGATATCGCCTGCGATTGTTGTGGTATAACACCGTCACGAAATGTCAACATCTACACGAAAGGATCAGAAGGCACGCAATTATGCGAGCGATGTGCGCTGCTCGTCACTGAGCTCGTACGAGGAATGATTGGGATCGGTGGAAAAGTACGCATGGCGTGTGCACTTGAACGAAAGAAACGTGCATGAATCCACGAGGATATGGGCTCACGCTCGCTGAAAAGAGGTATCGCGATGCGAAAATTGACGAGCGCATTCGAGATGGCCGATGGTTTGCGGCTGACACGCAAACAATCTTGACCGTAAAGAATGACGACGAAAAATTACCGCTGTATTGCTATTATACCGGTGAACGGGTGGTGACAGTCTACGAAATGGAGGACGTAATCGATGAAACCGAGTGACCAGTTGGAGGCGCGCATGAAACGAGTAACGCCACCGACAGTTGCAGCAAAAAGAAAGCACGCCGCGAAGCGAGCAATGGAATTGCTTGCAGAACATGATGGCGCATGCTCACACTTTGGCATTGTTGGTATACGACAATTGCTTGATTATATCTATGGAAAACCGCCAGCGAGAAAAGACGAGGAGGTGACGAGAGACGGCGTAAGTGTGATACAGCGTGCACACGAAAGGAGGTGACGATGGATGGCATTCAACGAAGAGCGTATTTGAAAGTGTCAACGGGCGCGATTAATGCAAAGGAGGTTGGGCATCGTGTCTGGTGTTTAGCGTTATTGCGCATGACCAAGAGGTGCTGCGAGACAATGCAACAAGTAATCGTGGAAGGGATAATCGATGAAAATGTCGATGGCGACAGCGTCAATGTCAATGGCTGTTGTGGAGGTGGCTGTTACGTATTGACACGGCTAGTGTATTGCCCGTATTGCGGCACAAAAATAGGAGACGCAAGAGTATGAGCTACATGCGACCAGTTGGACATATCACTGATGCGATTAACGAGCTAACACGGTGGAAAGCAAATCGTGAACGCAAAAACGTAGGCAGTACGACGAGGCGGTTGGACGTGAAGGCGCTCGATGTTGCGATTCAATACTTGATCGAGTTTCGCGCGATGTGCGACATTTTACCAGCGGACGACGCGAGATGGGGCGATGATATGCGTGGATATCTTGTCGTGCTTGAAAGCAAAATGAGTCAAGTCGCAGTACGCGCCAACAGAGAAACCAGGCAATTAACGCCAGTAGAAACGCCAACGGTGATTGATCGCGAAATCCGTTTTACGCAAATTGCATGCAATCAGCGTGGCGTAGACGACGAAACGCTATATGGACTAGCAACAGATGGAACCACGTGGGAGTATCGACGAGGCGGTGGATGGTTTCCACTAAGCACGCAAAAAGCGAAGGGCTATTGATAGCGGTACTGAAGGAGGCGATATGAAAGGCGTGATTGATGTTGAGAAGTTATTGCGAGGCGTGAAAAAACGGATTCGAGCCCAGGCCCAGGCGGGGCCGGAGGAGGGGCAGTGAAAGGCATCGTCGAGATTGACCCGCGCTATACCTGGAAGCGTGGGCTGCCGAAGGAGCCAGGATGGTACTGGTTTCGCAACACAAAGCACTATGTGGACTTTAACCCGCGCCTGGTGGAGTTGAAGCTGTGCGGTGGAGAGGTGGCAATTGGGAATTGTCGGCTCAAGGGATTTGATCGGTTTGAACAGGGGGAATGGCAGGCCGTGCAAGGGCCAGTAGAATAGGAGGCATGATGAAACCTGTGATGTGGAAGCGAGACCTGGTTGTGAGTATTGGGATGGCGTTAGCGGTCGTACTGGTTGGAGCCGGAGCGATGGTAGACCACGCCATCATACAGCCCAGCATGAAACGGCCAGACCCCCCACGAGTCTGGATCGAGTTCGAGAACGTCCAGCACGCGCTCGATGTGGCTGGCATGCTGGGAGGGAGCCAGCGAGGCTTAACCGTCTGCGTCAATGCGCCGATTGCGGAGCGCATTTGGGTGCCGCCGTATGTGCAGCTAAGTGGAAAGCCAGAGGAGTGCCGGTACAGAACGCGCATTGAGCAACTTGTGGAGTGGACGCACGACAACGAGATATCGGGGGTAACGTTTCAGCAGGGCACGGTCCCGCAGGATTCGCCGATATGGCGAACGGTGGTCGAGGCGAAAAAAGACACGAGGCTGACGATAACGTGGCCGAATGGTGTGACGGTGACGCAACCCGAACGATAACTAAGGAGGATGTATGTGGATTTTAGTTGCGCTATCACTCGTGGCAGGCGGAAGTGAGGTCAAGACGGAATGGCATAGAAGTTTTTCGCTCGAAAGCGGGTGTTTGAGAGCCAAGGCGGCGCTGGATAACGGCTGGACGCATGGCCGAGAGATAATCTTTGTATGCGCCTACGTCTGGGAGCCTAGTAGCAAGTAATAAATCAACGGGGCAGCAGGGTGGCATGGACGCAACCTGAACGATAGGACAGACCATGAAAACGCTGATATGTGTGCTCGTGCTGGTGCTGGGGTGTGGTGGGGCCATAGCAGAAACGCCAACGCACGGCGGCGGAGGGGAGGGTGGATGGCATGTACTCTCCCCCGACAAACATATGAGCATATTGGACGAGTCAGAGCGGCGCTGGCGCACCTGCGAATCCATCATGGAAGAGGCCATGCGGGCGATGGATGAATTTGTGGTGAATGGGTCTGATGTGCTATCGGTGTACGTTTCGCCTGCTGCGAAACTCAGGAGCGAGGCGGATCGGGTTGAGCGGCATGACAAGGCGCTAGACAAGTGGGAGAAGGCCAAGGCCCAATGCTGGAGTAACTACTAATCGGCTGAAAGTGCCTAGGTAATAGTAGCCACAGGAGGACCGCATGAACGCGATGAAACGAGAGTTGGTGACAATTCCCAAAGCCACATTAAGAACGTGCGAGGAGGCGCTGAAGGAAGTTGTTGAACAGTATGAACGCGCATGGCGGACAGATGGATACTATGACGTAAACGGCAAAGTACTACACCGTTTGTCGAAAGCCGCCCTGGCCGAGATGAATGAAGTGTTACGCGCCGTGTCTACCTTCGACCAGGCGCAGTAGGCGAACCTTTGAAAGAATGGACAGCGCCTGGATTGATTGACATTAGAGCCTATCCACACCTTGAGCCATTTACAGTGAAAATACCAGCGAATTTACGTAGTAACACGCAGTGAAGCAAAAATGTCGCTAGCAAGACAGCGAAAGGATGGGTATGCCACCGAAAAAGGTCCATAGCGTCAGCGTGAATTTTGCGACAAAAACGATAACAATCAATGACATTGAGACGACAAGTGCGGCACACGTTGTTGTGTTTGAAAGCGTAAGTGAAATACATATGAAAGCGCAAGAAACAAAAACGCTTGCGCCAATGACGTATATCATCCATGAGTTTCGCGCATTTGAAACTGAGCTGCAACGATACGCATCATATGGTGTGACAGCGGACGTGTTGTATCAAACGCTATTGCATGCTGATACAATACGAAAAATAACGCTGATGCGTGCGTTTCCTGGCCTCGTAAACGAGCCAGCGATTGTTGAACACGTGGTACGATTATTGTTTTCAAATCGGTTAGTGTGCGCGTATCGTGGTGGCTATCGAAAGACGGCAAAGTGTTTAGAACGGCTACAGCGAATTGTTGATACGTCAGTGGCACCGGTTGGGTCGTATGACGCGCAAATGGAACGTGCAAAGAAAAAAGAGAAAGCATGGTATGGGAACGAGGAATTCGATGGCATTTTGACGACGTTGTTCACGCAAGTAGAGATGTCAAATAAAGAGCTCGCAGTAGAACTACGAAAGTTGCGCGTTGAAGCAATCAAGAAAGGCGCACCGGTAGAACACATCGCGCGATTAGACGAAGAAATTAAAACCTATCAAGAAACAGAATCGGAGGTGGAACTTGTCAAACGACAAGCAAAGGATATCGCAACAGGGGCAAAACGGCAGAAAGGAAAGTTACCAAGAAAACACAGCAACGAGGTGTACTCTGATGAGTAGATCAATGGCAGAAACGCATGGAGTAATTTGATGTTACCGAAAACATAAAATATATATAATACGCTAGAAAGGAGGTACAAGGATGCAGTGCGCGAAGTGTCAAGGGTTGTTGCTCATTGAGCAGCACACAGATCTTGGGCGCAACGTATATGTGACACGCTGCGCGAATTGTGGATGGGCGAAAACGCGTATCATGAAAGAAGAGTCTCAGCGAGAGCATATACCGTCAGCGCGAGAGATTTCCAATCGATTGAGTCCATTGAGGTCGCGGAAACGCAACACGACAATCGCACGAAAGCGAGGACAAAAATGGGAGCGTTCAAACGTTGGGCTAATCGAGTAATTCCAAAGAAAAAACGGCAAGCAACAAATCGGCAAATTCAACAAACGATGCTCGTACGAAATCGGTTTTCAAAGCTGATTGAGCCTGGTGACGTCAACGAGATTCGACGACAGGTCTACAATGCATGTATGTTTGATAGCGAGAATGTGAATGATTTTCGTGCTGTTGACATTCGATTACCGCCAAAGAAAAAACGAAAACAACTATTTGCGGATGAAGAGGAGATGACGAATGGAGAAGACACCGTTTGATATCTATGTCGATGATTTTTCGATGGAGCTTGGAGCGTACGGCGCAGCACTGACATTACGGACAGGTAATGGACCAAGAGAAACTGCGCTTACACATGGAAAAGTGCGCATGTCAATTGAACATATGAAAGTGCTGACGTACCAAATGTTTCGGTTAGTGCAGCAAGTGGAGCATGAACAAGTCATCGTTTATCCATTAAGTGAAAAAGCATTGAAAAGCTTAAACATCAACGACGATGCGTGGATGGAGTTTTGGAGGAAGTAGCATGCGATATTCACACGATGAGATCGCTGAAATTGCGACACGCTACCAAACATTGAAATGCAAGAAGAAACTGAAAGGCGTCGAGCGCATAGCATACAACATTAAGAAACTATGCGAGGAAGTCGGTGAATTGGCAGAAGCGTGCATGAATGGAAACATTGCACGAGAAGAGTTGCTGTTAGAAATTGGCGACGTGCAAATCATTCTGATGGTCATTGCAAATGCGTTTGGCGTAAGAGCTGATGAATGCGCTGAAAAGAAAATCGGCGCGCTGTTGAAGCGCATTGAAAGACTCAAGAAAGAGAGGGGCTAATGGAACGGACAATGGTTGATCTAAGTCAGACGGGGCTTGTAATTGATGGCCAGCAGTATATAATGTTACTTGCTGCGCTTGTTCCAGAGCCGTCAATTGAGCAAGTACGATATGAACTCGAGCAAGACAGATTAAAGAATCCGCATAATGATGGACCGCCAAATCCTCGGCGAAGATCAGAACTTGAAATTCGTGCGAAGTTGCGGGTTGATTACGCGAAGGCAATTGAAACCGCCGTCTATAAGGGGTAACCGATGCGCGTAAGAATCGTAGCAACAACCGGGCATAGAAGTTCAGCGATTGAAGAAACAGATGGCGATATCAAGTCAATTCTTCGGCGACCATATATTGTCACAATGATTGCGAGAGCGTTAGAGAATAACGAAACAGTGACAATCAATAGAGGTGAAAATATATTGACGCATAACGAGAGGTAACAATGTCGCAGACAGTTGAGTTAGTGACAACGTCATTGGTGATTATGGCCGTGATGATATGTGCAGTGATGATTGGTGGTGAGCCCGATATTGCTGACGCTATACGGAGGTACATTGATGCGCAAGCTGAGAACAGTCGATGTGAACGAACCAAGTCGGAGGTATTTGAACACATCGCCAAATAAGATGGTAACGCAAATGGTCGCGCGAATCATACATACGGAGCAGCAGCATCCAACAGCGACGACAATTCAATTTACAAAAGATGGGCAATGTGAGTATTGCCGTCATGCAATGGAGGAGCATCGTGCCACAACCGACAGAGGCAGAAATCAGGAACGCGACGCATCGATGGCTGTTGAAGAGGGATGTGAAATACAAGCGAATGGTGCAAATGAGCTATAATCTGCCAACTGGAAAGATCACAGTTGTGTGGGTTGATCGTAACAATGAGCAGCACACGGACACATTCATCATGTGAGGAGCTATGGATCACATTAAACAAATGGCAGCAGTTGCAGCAATCGACAAAATGTTTCATGATGGATATTTTTCGATTAGCGTCATTGATAAAGTTGCGGAGATGATTGGCGTCAGCTGCAAACAACTGGATGAATATCGAGTATTAGCGACGTTGCATTGTGTGCCATTTGCGAGTATGCCACCATCATTGCAACGAGAAATACCAATGCTAATGAAACGGTGCTTATGCCATACAGCTGGGTTTCAATTTTCAACAGAAGGAAAGGAGGAACATACGCCAATGCGATGAACGTGAGGACGTAGTTGCGAGTGTGTCAATAACCATCAAGAAAGGTGGCAGCAATGGCTGAGATGAAAGATCGATGGAATGGCGATAACGCAGAAAGGATTCGTCACATGTGCGCGCAACGAGTAATGGAAGTGGCGAATCCATGTGATCCAACGGCATGGAATCGATTTCTTGGGAAAACGCGGTTGCATCGATATATCAATGCGTACCTATGTCGAGAGTTTTACGTGATTAATGACGGTGACTTGATTACGCTTGATCAGTGTCTTGTTGAAGCCAATACCATTATGGAAATCGTTGAAGCCGAAACAGCAAGAGCGCATGTCTACGATTGGTTATGTATCGCTGGTGCGATGTGCGGTGCAGCATTACTTGGTTGGTGGGCAGGCGTGAACTGGTAAGGAGAATGACTCGATGATTCAAACACAAGCTGAATTCAACAATGTAATGGCGAATATATTAGCGGCAAAGTATCTGAAATTGCTTGGTGGAAAGTTGGAGATGTCGCAAACAGAGATCAACGAAATGGGTCGGTTTGGGTTTATGATTCAATTGAAAGACCCATCAAAGCCAACGACATCGCCATTGGTCATGACGTTGATTACAGTTGAAGAAGCACAGCGGCTGATTAATGAATCGCGGCGACAAAATTAATAGGAGGATGCAGCGTGGGAATAACAGCGTCGACGACAGAACACGTGCGATTGGAAATGAGTAAAGAAGACGCAATGGCATTAAATATGATCTGCGAGAAAATTGTGACCTTAAACGAAAAGAAAGGAAATTTATTTTCAGTAGACGAGTATGCATGTGCTGATAGAATTTCAGAAGCGTTAAATACGTTGGATGAATAACAGGAGGATGCGATGGCAAAGAAGAAGAAACCACAAGAACTAGACATTGAGTTGACGGAAGACGAGCTCTCGCTTGCTGAATCGCTCAGCGACGAAGACGATGATGACATGGACGATATGGACGATGATGACGAGATGGATGTTGACGTATTTCTGGATGACGATGATGACAACGACGGCCAATAATAATGAGGTGGCAACATGATGGTGTTTATTGCAATTGGAGTCATTGGCGCGATGCTGTTGTTGGCAATGTTATTGGCTGACGATTTGTGGGTTGATGACGATGGTGAGACGTCGAAATGGGTATCACCTCGCGCAGTGGCTGTGTTCATGACATGGTTTGGCGCATTTGGTGGTGTGCTGTATCGTTATAACATGGCAAGTTTTATGTGGAGTTCGATTCTTGCGGCTGGATGGAGCGCTGTTGCGACTGGGCTTGTAGTATCAATATTAAATTGGAGTTTACGACAGACAGCGTCAACAGGCACTGATCTATTCATCGTTGGACGAAATGCGATTGTGACATCTAGTTATCGAAGTGGTTATACGGTTGTCTCATTGCGCATTGGTGAATTGCAACAAGAGCTAATTGCGAAAAGCGATGAATCGTTGCATGAGGGTGATGCTGTAATTATTACGGGCCAGGTTGGCGGCGTATGTTTGGTAAAACGACAAATGGCGCAATAAGGAGACGAGCAAAATGGTTGAATATCGTGACAACGCGATGGTGCAAGATGGGGCAAGCGTGATGCAAACCGCGGGCATCGGTATGGCTGATATTATGATACCGATAATGCTAGTGGGCATTGTGATGCTGATGTTGTTTGTGATTATGGCGGTACTGCGAAATAACTATTTGAAAGTGCCACCAAATCAAGTTGCGGTCGTATCTGGTCGGAAACGCGCGATGAAAGTTGGCGCAAATGAGATAATCAACGTTGGTTACAGGCTTATTAAAGGAGGATCAACATTCGTTTGGCCATTCTTTGAGAGAGTTGACACACTTGATCTTCGGACAATGACCATTCAAAACCTTGATGTGCGGGGAGCGATTACGAAAGAAGGCGTACCGCTATCAGTAAAAGCAGTCGCGAACATTAAGATTGGCAGTGAAGACGCGTTGTTAAGTAACGCAGTTGAGCGATTGCTTGGGAAGTCGCAAGACGAAGTTACGCACATGGCGTATGAAACATTGGAAGGTCATTTACGCGCAATTCTTGGAAAGCTGACCGTTGAAGAAGCATACGGTGATCGAGCAGCGTTTGGCGAAAAAATGGTGGCCGAGTCGCAGATTGATTTAGCAAAACTTGGCTTGAAAATTGACGTCTTGACGATTAAGGAATTGAAAGACGATCAAGGTTATCTTGAAGCGCTCGGTAGAAAGCGAACAGCGGAAGTAAAACGTGATGCGGATATCGGCTCTGCTGTTGCGGCAAAAGAATCGCAGATTCAATCGTCAGGAGCGAAGAAAGACGGCGAAGTCGTTAGTCAACAAAATATGGCGTTGACGGCGGAAGCCGTGAAGGAGAGGGAAGTAAAGGAAGCGTTGTATCGAGCGAGCATTGAGGCAGAGAAAGCGCGAGCGCAGCAAGCTGGGCCAATCGCACAAGCCGAACGAGAAAAAGCATTAGTGGCAGCGAGAACAGAAGTTGCGAGAGCCGACGCTGAGCGAAAAGAACAAGAGCTGGTTGCTGTTGTCATTAAACCAGCGGAAGCGCAACGACAAGCTGATATCATTCATGCTGAAGCGCAAGCCAACATCGTTGGGATTAATGCAGCAGCTGAGCGATCACGTGTGGAGACGATTTCATTTGGTGAAGCAGTTGCGATTAAAAATCGCGCAATCGCCGAAGCCGAGGCCATTCGCATTCGTGCTGAAGCTGAAGCTGCTGGTACGCAAGCAAAGTTGCTTGCAGAAGCTGAAGGGAAGAAAGCGGCGTTGCTGGCTGAAGCAGAAGGCATTTTAAAGAAAGCAGAAGCGTATCAAAAGTTGGATGATAGTGGGCGATTGCTGCAGGTATTGGAAGCGATTAATATCCTCGTCCCAGCTAGCATTGAAAAACTTGGCCCAGTGATGAAGGAAATTGCGTTGCCACTTGGGAATATCGATAAGTTAGTGATGATCGATGGTGGTGGTGGCAATGGCAATGATGCACCATTAGCGCGATTAGCTGGACAAGTGCCAGCGACATTGTTTAGCGTACTTGAGAAAGCGGCAGCCATGAACATTGACTTAAACAGCGCACTTGAAAAAATTGGTGTGGTTGTTGGTGGAAGTGACACAGCAAAGAAATAGTGAGCAATGGAGGTGCGCGATGCGCAATGATAGCGTTAAATGGGATGATGATCTTATTTGGTGCCCGTCACAGTGTTACGCGCAAGTTGCCAGTCAAGACGGTACACCATACGTTTTGTATTTGCGGTGGAGGCATAGCGACCCATGGGAAGCGTCAATCGTTCGTAATACAACGTTAAAAGCATTCAATAATGGATCGTATAACCCTAAAAATTGGAGCATGGACGTATTTGAGATGTGTGGGCAATACTATAAGCAATACGACGATTTGACGATGATTAAAGATGCGCTGTTGAACATTTGGCGATCAGCGATTGAGCATCATGAGCTGGAGAAATACTATGGCAAATGAGTTGCATGTCATGGCTGACCTTGAGACGCTTGGTAACGATCCAAAGTATGGATTGATTATGGCGCTTGGCGCGGTTGTATTTGATCCATACGGCGATGAAATCGATTGTATGAAACCACTACCAATGGAGAATACAACAGGCTATTCTGATGAACTGTATTTGATTATGAGCGTGAAAGATGGGCTTATGCATGGATTTGAAATTAACGATGATACGTTTACATGGTGGCAACAGCCTGAACGAAAAGAAGAATACATGAGAATGCAGCGGTACGAGCAGGCCATTGGCATTGAACAGATGCTCATTGATTTTGCTGCATTCGTTGAGTTTCAACCATATGTGAGTGTTGAGCATCGATACCTATGGTCGCATGGTGCGGTGTTTGATGCAGCGCATATATTTGAGAAATACAAACGATTTTCGAGGATACTTGAGGTACGAAACCCATTTCAATTTAGAAATATCCGCGATACGCGAACAATATATAAAGCGCACGCGGATACGTTTGGTCAATCTGTCGTATGGCCAGATGCAACGATGAAGCATCATCCAATTGATGACGCGAGACGGCAAGCAGTGGCAGTGCAACGAGTGATGAAGCGGTTTCGAAAAGTAGCCAATGGTTACGATTGGAGGGAGGCATGATGCCATCACCAACAACGCCAGTTGAAATCATGTTTTCGCATCGACCGTCAAAGTCAGTGACATTTTGTAAAGTTGCATTTGCGAAGCTTAATTGGAAGTTACGCAAATTGCAGAATGAAAGCATGTTCGTGCTTGGCATTTACGTGTTAGAAGAAGTTGAGTGCGAAGGGCAGTTAGCATTACCATTCACATCACACGAGGAGGTGTCAAATGTTCGACAAATTCGAGACGTTGTTGAGGGAGCTAATTGTGGAAGCGAAGAAAATTGTCGAGGAGTTGAAGAAGTTGAGAGCGGACTTACAGCGTAAATAACAAGGAGGAAGAATGGACGCCGTACAATTAAAAATTACGTCAACGGTTGATATTGATGGACACGAGTATGTCATTGTTTCAATGGATATGAAAGCTGGGATTGCTGGACGATCGGCTGTCATTGTTGCGCTTGATGCTGAGTCGGCAAACCGTGAGCACAAACGCGCCATTGAGCAGGATACGACCATGAGCGCGCAATCATCGTTGCTGCGGATGGTATCGAAGGCAATTGAAGATTCGCTTGATAGAGGGCAAGGCGGAAGAGACTTCCCATTTAATGGACTTGGAGGAATGCAATGAGTGAAATGACGTGTACGGTAACAATTACATGGTTGGATGCGAAGAAGAAAAAGGAAGTGGTGAAATGCGATAAGTACGTAGTAAATCAAGGCGTGATTGCCTGTGAGACGCGAACACGTGGAGATGATGGCGATATCGTCAATGTGAAAACGGTTGGATTTCCTCTTAACCTCATCGCAAACTATAAGGCGGAATATGAGAAGATTAACGTCATCGAAGAGCAAGCTGAGGGAAGTGAAAAAGAATGAGGCGATCTTCATTGTTAGTGGCAATGACTTGGTGATGAGCGCGTCATTTAATGAAGAGACGGCAAAACGTGAAGTCAAACGATTGAAAGATGGCGAAGATCGAGCATTATCGGCGGCGATACGGCAAGGAATTGGTGTCGCGTCACCGATTCATTATTACGTGACAAAAGTTAAAATACTGGAGGATTGTTAAATGCGAATTTACATTGCGTCGTCATCGAGATCGATGGATGCGGTGAGAGCGCTTGGGTCTGTATTGCGAGATATTGGGCATTACGTCTACGTATTTTGTGATGCAAATGAGCCGGCATTTTCTGCGGCGTCAATTATTAAGAAATCGTCGATATCAAAAGAATTTACGCCACAAACGGCCGTACGAAACCCATTGGTTGAGAACGTCTGTGGCTTTAATATGGCTGAATTGCGAAAAGCTGATTGTGTGTTATTGGTACTACCAGCTGGAAAGTCAGCGCATCTTGAAGCTGGGTTTGCGAAAGGCGCTGGAAAGATTGTCGTGCTCTATGGTGAGATGAAGATGGGAGAATGGGATGCGATGTATGGCATGCTTGATCGCATTTTCAACATTAACGAAACTGAACAGATGATGGATTGGTTTAAGCGTGCATTGGAGGTGAGCCGTAATGCTACTACATCTTGTGCTTAGTCAACAACTTAAAAAGCGGTCAAAACATCTTAATGCAGAGGCATACGTATTGGTTGATGAAACTGGGAAAGTATTTGCGTCAATTGGTGAGATGGAAGCGACGTCATTTACTGGCAAGTCGATGGCGTTTAATTTTCCGGATGGTGATGTAACGACGAGTGTTGATTTTTCAAAACTGCAGGCATGGATTCAGAAGAGAAAGATTGGGAATATTGAGACAGTGTTTGAGACGTTGAAGAGCGCGCAATCGCTAACAATTCAACTCGTTGGGAACGCGCTGAAACTTGAGCGTGAAGACGCGAAACTGTTCATTGATATGCTTGTGGCAAATGGCGCGTATACAAAGTATTATTCGTATTGGAGGCGAACACCAGCTTTTTCTGACTGGTTGATGAACCGAAAGGAGAAGTAAGTGAAATGCCTAAAATGCGGAGGCTTAACTGTTGAAGAACGCGTGCAAGTATCGCTATACGAATTGTTACATGTTAATACGTTGAAAATGCGACGATGCGTAAACTGTGGCGCAATGTTTGATCACGTCACGATCTTAAATAAGCTGCAGCAGAAGGTGAAGAAATGACAACGGTGAAACCTGGTGATATTATTTATCCGATCGTATCAGAGACTGAGAATGGCAACGTGAGAGTGCAGTATGGTGATGTATTAGTGATGGTATATACACCGGAAAATGCTGGAAAATTTGCACGAGAACTTGAAGACGCAGTGCGAGAGATTGAGTGGCGACGGCAACAGCTATTACCGATGAAGTCGATAGCGGCATTGCATGAAGGTAACCCAATGCAAAAGAATAAGGAGCTCGCATGATTACGACAGAGATTTTGAAGGATTCATTGCATCCAGGTGCGTTTAGTCGGTTGACGACGTACAAGTTGACGTATCCTCGATTTTTGCACACTGAGTTTATGACGCATCGCATGTTTTCTCGGAATGCGCAAAGTTCTCGCGCCATTCCAGTATTGAAGCGCGTTCAAGCAGTGATCGATAACCCTGCAATTCCAATAGTGTTTACGAAAAATAAACCGGGCATGCAAGGCGGTGAGCCGTTGGCTGATCAAGAGGAAGCGCGGAGAATATGGTTGGAAGGTCGAGATGCAGCGGTCAAGATCGCACGTAAATTAGCGGCATTGGAAGTGCATAAGCAGTATGCCAATCGTGTGATTGAGCCATACGACCATATTAGTGTGGTTGTCACTGCGACAGATTGGGGCAATTGGTTTTCGTTGCGCATTCATGGGAAAGCGTTACCTGAAATTGCTGAACTCGCGATGCAGATGTACTCACGGCAGCAAGAAAGTATACCACGACAATTGCAGTATGGAAGATGGCATTTGCCATTTATTAGCGATTCAGAAGAAGCAGAATGGTACAAAACGCACGATGAATCGGATGAGCCGTGGGATCTTGTGAAACGGTCAGTGGCGCGATGTGCGAGAATATCGTATTTGAATCATGACGGCACTGCATCGACGATTGAAGCTGACATCGCGTTGTGCGATCGGTTATTGAAAGAAGTTCCAATTCATGCGTCTCCAGCGGAGCATCAAGCGGTGCCGACATTGGCGCATAAGTATATTGGGAATTTCTATGGGTGGCGGCAGTATCGAAAGTTTTTATCGAACGAAAACATTATGCATTACACTGGTACAGGGAAGGTGGATAATGAATAATGCAGTACCACTTATCACGGTTGATGGTGTCGATTACACGGCGGAGCAAGTGCGGCAGCGGTTGAGGTATTTTCAAGCGATGGCAAGAATTGCATCAGAGCAACAGCATATGACAGTATTTAGAAATGAGCTATTTCGAAGAATACCTGACGTGAAGGACGTAGAATTACGTGGATGGAAGGAGGCGTAAATGGATCAAGTCGAAGCGGTGAACCATCCGTCACATTATAACAGTGGAAAGATCGAAGTCATCGACGCGATTGAAGATTGGAAGTTGAGCTTTAACACTGGAAATGCCGTCAAATATATATCGCGCGCTGCGCATAAAGGCAATCCAAAAATTGACCTATTAAAGGCGCTATGGTACATCGCGCGAGAGTTACGATCGTTATATGGTGTAAGTAACAATGATATTGTTGCATCAATCGCTGAGACGAAAAAGGACAGTACCGCTGGAAGGGGGTTTGCGCAATGAACAAAATTCCATCACTCTTTGTACGGAAGCCATGGTCAAAAGAGTTCAATACGGAACAGGTGACACCGGAATGTAAATGGGTATTTGATGGCAACGCAACTATTACAGTGACAGTGAAGCGTGATGGTACACCAATGGCGAGAATTAATGGGCAATGGCTTCAACGGAGAGTGCTGAAGGTTGGAAAAGGTTATGACCCAGCAGTGGCGCTTTTGTCGAAGCCGGAAGGGTTTGTACCATGTCAAATGGTACCATCGTACGATCAAGACGCGCAGCAGTATGAATGGCCTGGTTGGGTACCACTGACAGAGCAGTATTATGCATATATGAAAGAAGCGAAGTACGATGAAATCGAATGTGATGGGACATTTGAGTTATGTGGACCGGCAATTAACGGCAATCCAGAAGGGCTGATTGGGCATTGTTTATTTAAGCACGGAAGTGAGATTGTGCGAACGTCAGCTGCTGGTGTATTAACCAAAGACGTGCTGATCGAGCTTGTAAAAGTTATGCATGCGGAGGGGATTGTAATATCAAGCGATATTGGAATGGCGAAACTGTGTCGACGAGATCTTGGATTTGAGTGGCCGATAAGAAAATAACCTGTGTGTGTGCTTCTTTTTTGATGTTATGTTGATGTTACCATAAGATCAATATGATATAATGTGATGAGTGGAAAAAGAAGTAAGCACGAAAAGAATTCGTGGAGCAAGAGTAAACTATTGCGGAGAGAATTATGAAACGCGTGATCATCATTGAAGGTCCAGATAACATTGGGAAAACGACACTCGCAAAAGAACTCGCGAAAGAATTTCATGGTACTGTCGTACATAGCGCTGCACCAGTAAAGAAAGGTGCGGCGGCGTTGAAAGAACAACTCGGGAAATTGTCGATTGAGCTTGCGAAGTTGGAAGATGAAACCGGCGCTGAGCTTGAAATTTGGGATCGGTCGATCATCGGTGAAGCTGTGTATGGGCCATTGTATCGCGCAGGACAATACGATCATGTGATGTACTTTGAAGCATTGAAAGAGTTGAAGCTGTACGATAGCAAGGTATTGTTGATTGTCATGTATGCTGATGGCTTTACGTTTGAGAAATTTGAGATTAAGCCGAAGAGCGATGAAGCGAAGTTGTATCAGCAAGCATCGCAGACGCAAAAGGTCGCAACAGCGTTTGTTGACGTGGCAACGACATTGCGATTGAAGCATACAGCGTTTGTGAATTGCAACAATTACGAACGAATGGATGGTCGTAACGAGTACATTAAGAAGCGTGTCTCTGCGTGGATGAAACGAAAGCCGTTTACGTTTACGCGAACGAATGATTATTCGCAAACATTTTTCAACGCGCATCAGAGGCTATGGGTACCAACAATTGGATTCACATCGAATGTATGGGAATGCGAGGCGTTTGATGATGAGAATTGTAAGATTGGTGAGCATCAGCGATCGCTGCAAATGTTGAGTGGCGATAATCCAACGCCAATTGGAGGTGTCGGTGCAGCGAAGAAATTGAGGTACATCTTTGTCGGTGAATCGACTGGGTACAATTCAAGTGGCGGACCGCAGTTAGGAATGCCATTTTACAATGGTGAAAGTGGGTGCGTATTTCAGACAGCGTTAGGATCGTTGAAAATTTTTCCAACGCAGTACTATCTGACGAATGTGGTGAAATGCAACCCAAAAGATAATAAGCTTGGGAAGACGGTGACGAGAGATAGTCGAGCTGAATTAGAATGTGTGCGGTGTTTAGAGCACGAAATTAAAATAAAGCTGAAGTTTAATGAGTCAGCGAAAGTTGTGGCGATTGGAAAGGTTGCAGCGGAAGAGCTTGCGCGATTGAAGATCGATTGCGTCATGGCGTATCATCCATCGTATTATTTACGAATCGGGAGATCAGACGATTTCACTACCGATTTGGGAAAGGTGCTTGCATGACATTCGCAGAGACATATCGACGGTTAGCGCAAGACATGATGGTATATCAAATGTACAATTGTAAGTTCACGTGTCGTGGTTTGCCAATGGCAAAAGAAATGACGGCGGTACATCGCGAAATTGATATGTCGCAACACGGTGTGTCGGTGTTTTCGCATAAGCATCATCGGGTGGTGCCGATTCGATTTGTGTTAGCTGAGCTGTGCTATTTGTTGTCAGGCTCAAATGATCTTGAGCTGATCGCGTCATACGCAGCGACAATGCGAAATTATTCAAATGATGGAAAGACGATTGATGGCGCGTACGGGTATCGGTTAATGAAGCAGCTACCTGAAATGATTGCGCGATTGAAATTAGATAGCTACACAAGACAGGCGTGCGGTGTTATTTATCGAGAAGATGATATTGTCTCTGGCAAAACGCACATGCCATGCAATACGTTTTTGCAAGTACTTTGGCGGCAACCATTGATTTCGTTGCATGTCACATCACGATCATCTGATTTTGTGACCGGCTTTTCGATTGATTCATTGCATTGGCAATTTTTATTATTGCTGATTGCGAATGAGCTATGCACTGTACCTGATCGCGTCATTTACGATATCGCGACGTTGCATATCTATCAACACGATATGGATGCGATTGGGCAGTGGCAGTATACGGAAAGGTTAGGAGGATCGTACGAACATTTCTTGTCGACAAAGTTGCAGTTAATGCAAGCGATTCGAAAATGCCAAGAGTTCTTTCAACCAAAGATGAGTTTGATGGAGCTATGCGATTTGCTTGAGCTTGACAAGCAATCAACGATTAATGCAGCAAATCTAGAATTGCTGTTTCAGCAGCATCGCAATAACATTAAGCGGTAGAGGATGAGAATGAAAATTCTACTCACTGGGATGACACGAATGCAAGCGCATCGTCCAACGAGAAGAGAGTACAACACATCGATCAATGCGTTCTATCATGCGTTGCTGGCGGCAAAACATCAAGTTGATTGGAGGCCATTAGAATTCGATGAAAAACGTTTGGATGCTAATTACGATTTGGTTATTCTTGGTCTTGGTACTATTAGTGAATTCAGCTGCACCTATCTTTATGAAACTTTGCTCGCCACAAGATACGATAATGTCATGTATTTGGTTAACGATTGGAAAGCTAATACAACCATAAAGTTGTTAATGGAAGGCGATCTTTTTCGGCATTTCGTGTACCGCAATAATGTGAAGAAGATTGATACCGTAAAGCTATTAGCGATGACGGATAAAATCGAGAAGTTGCGTGGGCTGATGTTTGAAAATAGAAAGTTAGTTGGGCCGTTTTTTGAAGGCTGGGGAAATCGAGCGATCATTACAGAAGGTACACCATTTCAGGAGGTATATGAGTATGATCCGTCAGCGTTCTATCTTAAGCACTGGGACAATATCGAGATCCCGAAGAGAAAACGAAAGCAATGGGTGTATGGTGCACTCGCTGACTATTCACGGTGGCATGAGCGAATCAAAGGTGAGTGGCCTATACTTTCATTTAATAAAAAGACTTTTATCCCGGAAGAGAGATTGGTTCGAGAGTATTATGCGAAATCAGTCGGTATGATTATGCCGCGATACAAGGCATCTGGCAGTGGGTGGTGGAGAGCGCGATATTGTCATGCAGTATTATGTCAGAACGTTATCTATGCAGATGAGAAGGAGGTGAGTGACATTCATCCTGAGTTTTATCGATCGATTCAGCAAATTGAGCGTATGCCTTATGCAAAGCTAGGAGAGCTGCAACGATTTCAAAATTATGAGATTCGGAGCAAGATGCCGTCGTGGAATAAAGTCGTCGATACGGTTAATGGTATTGTCAACGAAGTTCGTTATCATAATAACGGAGAGCTGTGACAATTAGAGGCTACGTATGACACATGTTGTAAACCGAAGATGGAAGAAGAAAGGCAAAGAGTTTATTGGCGACCGCGTTAATATCTGTCGATCGTCAATATGGGGGAATCCATTTGTATCAGAGGCCGTTTCAAAATTTGTGTTACGTGGTCGTCATGATATGATAGTTGTCGGTGACCCGGCGTATACGTTTGCAAAATGGTTAAGTGGTGAATCGTATACACAGTATCAGCAAGGGCGACGAAGGGTTATTCTAACGCGAATAGGCGAGTTAAAGGGAAAGGTACTTGTATGTGTATGTAAACCTCAACCGTGCCATGGTGATGTTTTATCGCAATTAGCGGAGAACACATGAAGTTAATGGCAGTACCGTGTGCGCATTATTGGTTGGCCGTTGAGTATCGAAGTTTGAAAGTCATTGCGATTTGTAAGTTTGTTGGGTGTCAAAAGAGAGGCGAATTTACGCGAATGCAATGGGAAGAAATGAAAAGGATAGGACAAGCGTTGGATAAACCTGTGAGAGTTTGAGGGCATAATGAATAGCAAAGTCAACGCGTCATATTTCATGAAGATTGCTGAAGTGCATGCAGAAGCGTCGACATGTAGAGCAAAAGTAGGCTGTGTAATTGTAAAGGAAAACACGGTTGTTGGAACTGGGTATGTTGGAAGCGTGCATGGTGATACGCATTGTGGAAACGATGAGCATATACTGGTGAGTGCTGGGCATCGCCCAAATGGCGATACATGCATTCGAACAATTCACGCAGAGATGAATGCGGTATTAAAATGTACTGAGCGTGGAAACGTCAGAGATGGATGGATGCAAGCATTTAGTACGCATCAACCATGTCTTGATTGTTTGAAAGTGTTGTTGCAAATTGGCGTGCGAAAGATATGGTATAAGTATGCGTATGAAGATAGCCGAAGAGATTTGTATTTGGCAAAGCTGAATAGCGAAAGGTTTTATCGATTGCCATCGACAGATTGTTTGGAATTAATTCATATCGGCGCTGACGAGTGAGGCTGCAATGAAAGCCGAAGATAAATGCGTGGCAGTAGACACAGAGTTCACGAATCGGAAAGAACCGTTCATTGGGACGACATGTGATTGGCGATTGAAAACTGAGTTATTCAACTTGCATAAGCAAGATGATATTGACGAATTGAAAGAAGTATGTGAAGATCGATCCATAACAAAAGTGATGTTTCCATATACGGTCGATGCGCATGTGTTGAAGAACGTAAACATCAGATGCCAAGGACCGTGGGAAGATCCATTGATTGCTGGGACATTGCTTGATGAAAACTTTGCAAATCGCAAAGGATTAAAAGCGATGGCGCAACGATATCTAAAAGCGGAGGTGCTGCCAGCAAAGAAGCTATCAAAGTATAAAGCGAAATATAAGAAGATCGCAAAGAAGAAAGGCATTGAGTTTGACTACTCGCAGATTCCACGGTTTGTGATGAAACCATATGCGACTGAGGATCCGATATTTACCATTAAGCTATGGTTTATGTTTCGCGAGCCGATTAAACGATTTGATGCGATCTACCAGTTTGAAAAATCGATATCGCCTATTATTTTGAAGATGCAAGAGCGTGGGTTGATGGTCGATCGTAAGTTTGTAAAGGCGCAGTCAAAGATTTATGAGTATGAGATTGAACAATGTCAAGGGCGCATTCGTGAATTGGTAAAGAAAGCTGGCATTTCACTCAAGCAGTTTAAATCGTACCCGACATTTAAGTCGAATTCGTATCAACAAGTTGGCTACGTGCTAAAGGAAATGGGTATTGACTTGCCACGCAATGATCGTGGGAATCCAATTACGGATAGTAAAGTGCTCGCGACATTGGATTCACATAAGATCGTCAGTGAGATTTTGTTGGATCGATTTTTTCGGAAGCAGAAGAGCGTCTATTTCGATCCATTATGGAAACGGCATACGACACCTGATGATCCATACGCGCATTTCTTTTTGTTTCAGTCAGGTGCAAGAACTGGGCGCACATCAGCGGAGTTGATTCAAACGATACCGCGACCTGAAGAAAGTCGAACAGCGCATGCGCCAAAGATTGCACGTCAAGCGTTTGTGCCTCGTCCTGGGTATGTGTTTCTTGCTGTTGATTATAAAGCATTGCAGATGATGATCTTCTTTCATTTTGCAAACGCAAAGAATTTGATTAAGAAAGTATGGGATGGGTGGGATCCGCATGATGCCGCATGTGAGTTGCTCTTTGGGAAGGTTGAGAAGGAACGAAGGAAGATTACAAAGAACATTCAATTTGGCATTGTGTTTGGGATGGGCTTACGAAAGTTGATTAACGTCTTGTCACAAAATAAGTTTGATGGGAAAACGATTTCAGCGTTGCAAGCAAGCCAAATTCTTAATACGTACTATGAGCGAGTGCCGGTGAAAGCGTTTACCGCAAAGTGCGTGAGCGAGTTGTATAAGACCGGCGTATTGGAATTGGCGTTTGATAGCGAGCTGATGTCATTTCATCGTGAGTATCGAGTGCCTCAAGAGCTCGCATATAAAGGACCAAATGTCTTGATTCAAGGCACTGAAGCGTACGTGGTCAAAAGCGCGATGTTGCGTTGTGATCAGCTGCTAAAGAAAAAAGGTATGGATGCGCATATGCTGATGAATGTGCATGATGAGTTGTTGTTTGAAGTGAGCGAGAAAGAGCCGATCCCATTGGTGGTCGAAGAGATTAAGAAGGCAATGGAAGATTACACGACATTTAAAGTGCCATTGCGTGTTGAGCCAAAGATCGACCCCAATAACTGGGGCGCTGTGAAGGAATGGAAAGAAGTTTCTCATCTTTATCAAAGGAGAAAGGTACATGGCGTCAAATGATCGAGTGATTGAGGTTGATAGCTGTGATATTGAGATAGTGAAAGACAAGAATAACAACGATATTCTTGTTGCGACAGTGACAAATAACCATGATCGAATCGTGCGACTTGTATCAAAGTTTCATATGGCGGTAACACTTGAAGTTGCATATGTGCATCATATCCAGTATCAATGGGTGAATGATTGCGTTGGCGTGGATATTGACGAGTTGATAGAACTTGGCAAGATTGCGCTGAAGTTAAAAGAATTGCGTGAACAGGAGGAAGCGTAATGGATATGTTACGTGACGTGCATGATTTTCATCAGAAGTTTGGGTTAGTGGATGCGTATGCATCGACACCGTCAATCAATAATAAGGAGTTAATGGAATTCCGTGCAAAGTTCTTAGTTGAAGAAGCTGAAGAGTTTGCAGAAGCGATAAGAGAAAATCATCTTGTTAAGGCGTTTGACGCGTTAATTGACATCGTATACGTCGCGCTCGGTACGGCGTTAATGATGAACGTGCCATGGTTAAAAGGATGGCAAGCAGTGCATTTTGCAAATATGCAGAAAGTCCGTGTATTACGGAAAGAGCAGTCGGGTCGACGATCACAGTATGATGTAGTGAAGCCGAGTGGGTGGATATCTCCTGAGCCCGTATTAGGTGCGCTAATTCAGACGCATGAATTTTACGCGAGCCGAGAAGCCGCGTGTCATTGTGATCATGGGTCAATCCCAAAAGTAATGCGTCGCTGTGTAGAAGATAGAGGCGAATAATGAAGAAGCTATTAGCGATCGATCCATCGATTAACTTTTGCGGCGCAGCAATTTTCAACATTAAGAAGAAAGAGCTTGAGCATGCGCGTCTTATTACTCCTGACAAAGTGGTTAAACGCGATGGAGAGTTTTACGATAAAGCTCGTTCAATTAGCGATCAGATCAAGGAGATCGTGGCTGATAGCGATATTGACCGTATTGTTTGTGAGTTGCCTGAAAATTGGGCAGTGGCTGGGTTCGCTGCAAGAGAAAGTGGCTCGATACAAAAACTGCATTTTGTTTGTGGTATGATTTACAGTTCAATTCATGACGTGGATCTTTTTGAATTCGTCATTCCAAGAGGATGGAAAGGCCAATTATCAAAGGAAGTTTGCAGTAATCGTCTTGAGCCGCTATACGGTGGGAAAGGAAAATTCTATACAAAAGATGAATGGAAAGAGCTGAACCATAACGTGAAAGATGCGATTGGGATTGGGCATTGGAGAATATTCGGGAGGGTCTAATGGAGATGATTACGGTAGCAATAAGCGTTGTTGTTTTAATAGCTGTAACAGTATGCGTGCGGTTTTTTCTTGCGGCAAAAGTTGCACGTGAAGTTGCGCAGTTAGAGAACATTGTAATTAACGATGTGATTTTGCCTGCACGTGAGAGGCTAACTGGGCATAATCGATTTTTGATAGGTGAAGAGATTTTGCGTGAACAGTTTCCAACGTATTCAGACGAAGCAGTCAAAGAAGTTTGGAAGCGATTGCGTGACTCAAAATTTGTTGAGATTGATCCATTCGATAACGCATGGTGCGTACGATGAGATGCTATAAGGTATGGTGTAGAACATGTAAGTTGGAAACGTGGTTACCATGGAAAAGTTGGGCATTTTTATGGTGGTGGTATCATTTGCGGAAATTGCATGACATTAGCGTACATGTTATTGACGATGGGAGTGGCAAATGATACGAACGCAATTGATGCAGCATCAAGGTCAAATAGTTGAATTTGCTCAGGATAAGGATGCCGTTGGGATATTCAGCGAGTATGGGACTGGGAAGTCGTTGTGCGCATTAGCGTTAGCGGATAAAAAGAAATGGCGAAAAGTATTAGTGGTTTCGACGAAATTGAGCGTGCAGTCAACATGGCCATTGGAAATTAGGAAGCACACGAACTTTAAATGGGTGGTGCTGACTGGCTCAAGAAAAAAGAAAATACGATTGTTGGCGTATGGGCTAAGCGCTGTAAAAACAAATGCCGGACCGTATCACGCTGAGAGAAACAATACAGTCGTATTTTTGGTGAACTATGACGGCGTAAAAAACATTTACAGAGAGATTGTTGGCACGAAGTGGGATGCGATCATTCTGGACGAGAGCACGAAGATTAAGTCGCCGCATACGACGCGGACAAAGATTCTATGGGATATTGGATCGAGGATTCAAACACGGATTATCATGACTGGGTTTCCGGTCACCGAGAACATTTCAGATTTGTACGCACAGATAAAGTTTTTGCGGAATGATGATTTGCTAGGATCATCGTACTACGCATTTATGAACACGTACTTTGTGAAGGTTGGCACAAAGACGTTGCCAAAGAGGCGGATGATCGATACGCTATTGGAGAAGGTTTCACCGTTTTGTATTCGTATGACGAACAAAATGCTGAAGCTACCGCCAAAGATTTATAAGAAGGTCGATATTGAGACGACGCCAAAGCAGAAGGAATTGTTGGATACGTTTAAGAGCACGTTCCGTCTTGAGCTTGGGAAGGTAAAGTTAGATACGCAATACATCTTTACGCTGATTACAAAATCGTTGCAGATTTGCGATGGGTTTGTGCAAGACGAGAAAGGAAGAATAGAGATCATTCCGACTGGCAAAGACGAAGCGTTGGTAGAGACGTTAGAGGAGATGGATGCGAAGCATAATAAAGTAGTGATATGGGCTGCCTATTTGTTTTCGATTAATAAGATCAAGCGATATCTGAGCAAGCTTGGATACGGCGTATTAGCGTTGACTGGCGCAACTGAAGATCCAATGCTCACGATTAACAGGTTTCAACATGACAAGAGATATACAATTTTGCTGGCTACTCAGAAGAAAGCGGCTGAGTCAGTTACACTTACAGCGAGTCGATTTGCGATATACTATTCAAATGTCTGGTCGAATGATCTTAGATCAAATAGCGAGGCGCGAATTAGACGGAAAGGCTCTGAATCGCATCCATCTATTACGTATACTGATTTCGTTACTGTAGGAACGGTTGAAGAGAAGGTGTACGAATGCTTAAGGCGAAAGAAAGAATTGACGGATGAGTTGAAGAAAATGTTTAAGACTGTAGGATAATTACTACAATAAGGAGATGCGTAATGCCACTGTTTGTATCATATTCATCGATCAATGATTTTCGGTCATGTCCAAGGTTTTACTACTGGAAGAGAAGACGGCGTCTTGAGCGAAAAGAATTTAGAGTGCCGTTTATTGTTGGGCGCATTATGCACCACGGTATCCAAACGTTGTTCTCAAAACCAGAGAAAGCTGAGAGCGAGATAAGAAAACGGTTTAAAGAGGAGGCGCAGAAGGCAAGAAAAGAGTTCCCTGAAATTACGATATATCAAGAAGAAGATCTTGCGCAACAAGACGCGATTACGACTGGGATGTTGAAAGCGTTTAAGTATAAATACGCAAAGTTTTTGAGCGCGACAAAACACGTAAAGACAGAAGCAGTTATTCATTACGAGCTGAATAAGGATGTAACGATCGTTGGTGCAATCGATAACATCATTGAAAACCAGTCGCGTCGATACGTATATGAGTTGAAGAACTTAAAATCGCTTGACCGCGAACGAGTGGAAGCGATTAAAACAGACCCACAAACTGGCTTGTATTTTGAATGCTACAACCGCACATGTAAGAAAGACGAGAAGTTGGACGGTATCATCTATAAGATTATTCGAAAGCCTCAGATACGACAAAAGAAAAACGAATCAAAAGCTGAGTTCATGGCACGGTTGCAAAATTGGTATCTTGAGGATGGCGATATTAAGATGCATTTTGAACGTATGAATAAGCCATTCATTAGCGGAGCAGCGGTATTAAACACGATTGATAAGGTGACGCAACAAATTCTGTCATGCAAGAAGGAGGACGACTATTATCAAGACTTTGGGAAATGCATTAGAGAATGGGGTAAATGTCCGATGTATACGTTGTGCCATGACGGCGCGACAAAAGAAAATTTGAAGTTGTATACGATTCGACCAGAATTCCAGCTCACGAAAGCAAAGGAGGACGATGTATAATGGCTGAAGATGTCAACATTGAAATACGTGAATCTGATGGAGACGTTGATGTTGAGAAAAACGCATGGTTCTTTTTTGGACCGCCAAAGATTGGAAAGACAACGTTGGCATCTGGATGGCCAAATTGCATTTTTCTAGTGACATCAGAAAAGGAGGTGAAGCGTTTAAAGGTACCGTACATTCTTGTAAACACGCATAAGAAGTTGGTTGCGGCCGTCGATGAGTTAGTCGATAATCGGCGAAAGTACAAGGATAAGTATCAGACAATTGTCTTTGACTTCGTCGATGCAATGTACACAAACTGTCAGATTCATGTGTGTAAAAAACTTGGAATCGATCATCAGTCTGAAGCTGCGTTTGGGAAGGGCGTTGATATGATCGATAATGAGTTTAAGAAGTTTGTGAACAAGGCAATCGGTTCTCAGTACGGATGCGTGTTTATCTCTCATCTCATTCTTAAAGACGTAACCGGATTTGGAGGTGTAACGAAGACAAAAGCGATTTCAACATTACCAGATCGAGCGCGTCGAATTATCATTCCATTGGTATCAGTTATTGGTTACATTGATTTTGAGGAGGTGAAGATAAAAGACCCTAATACTGGGAAACCAAAGTACGTCAAACGTCGAATGATCTCGTTTGAGGCGTCTGAGACGTTAGAGGCTGGCGATCGTGATGGATTGCTACCTCCAAAGATTCAATCATTCAAAGATCCAAGTAAGACGTTTGAGTTGATTGAGTCGTATTACACTGGTGAGAAAGTAAAATAGGATTGGAAAGGAAGGAGGTGCGTCATGTAGAAGATGGCGATTGCAAGAGTGCGCGTAGGTAGTTGAGGGTTTTACAATAACAAACATTTACTTTGGAGGGTTACCATGAGCGACGTTGCAAAGGATCTTCGGAAGCTGTCAAAGACCTGGTCGAATACTGAATCAAAGAAGGGTGGTGGCAGCAATATTAAGGATGGCGACTACGTCGTAAAGATTACCAGCATGACGGTTGGAAAGTCTAAGGCTGGAAGATTGCAAGTTGCCGAGAAGTTTAAGATCCTTGAGCCGAAGAAGAACAAGGGCACTGAATTCATGGCGTTTCATGGCCTTGAGAACGAGAACAACATTGCATACTTTAAGGGGCATTGTGAAGTGCTTGGGATCGAGTTGCCTGATGACATGGAAGAATTGCCTGAAGTGTTGGAAGCGTGGGTTGAGGAGAACGAGGACGAGTCCTTCGATGTTAAGGTGAAAACGAAGGATGGGTATCAGAACACGACAGTGCTTGGTGTCGCTGGTGAGAGTGAAGGTAGTGAAGATGGAGAAGAAGAAGAGGAAGGAGAAGAGGAAGGAGAAGAGGAAGGAGAAGAGGAAGACAGCGATAACGACAATGACAATGAAGAGGAAGAGGAAGAGAACGACAAGAAGAACAAGAAATCAAAGGACAAGAAAAAGGGGAAGGATAAGAAGAAAAAGAAGAAGTAAGCGAGCGCGGTTGTAGTTAAATAGACTGGGCAGTGTAGCGATTGGGTAACGTTAGCTATCGCTAAGCGATGATAGCTGGCCCCAGTCTTTAACTGTAAGTAGAGGAATCATGATTCATAAATTAGGGGACGTGGCAAAAGCTGAATACCATAATTCCCCTATTCGAATCCGAGCTGTGATTTCTGGAAAAAGCGCGACGCCATACAAGATACCAAAGCGAATACGAATTGAATGCAGTGGGCATGAATGTGATTGCGGTCTTAAGAATGGCGAAGAAATAGTAGTGATGCCGATTGACGAACGATTTTTAATGTTTATCGATGCGGCAACAACGAGTATCCCACGTATTATAAAGCTCTACGCAAAAACGAAATGTAAAGATCTTAAGTGCGATATTAAGGAAACACAAAACGTTTTACGCATTTTTATCTCGCAACCGACTGGTGAAAAACGAACAGAATGGAATGCAGCTCAAGTATCGTATTTTGTTGGACATAATATCGACGCAAATATTACGTATGAATTGGATGGGTACTCAACGGTAGACCCTAAATCGCAAATCGCGACGTACGTATTTATGAGCGCGAAGAAAGCAAAAACAGACATTGAATCGTTTGAGCTGACAGCGAAGTCTCACAAGAGATTAAAGGCATTCCAACGGAAATTTGAATCGGTTGAAGATGTGTTCGCGTATCTTGGAGATCTATACGAATCGTATGCGTTAAACGTAACAAAGATTTACGAAAGGTTTTTGTTGCATTTAGCTGTAGATATTGTGTTTCATTCAGCGTTGGAAATGAGGCTTCCAAATGGAAGGATGCAACCAGCGCGAATAGATGCGATAGTGTTAGGTGATACTCGTTGTGGAAAAGGACATGTCGCTGAAGGACTAGCTGGTTACTATAATGTTGGTGAAGTTGTTGGAGCTGAGAATTGCACATTCGCTGGCCTTGTTGGTGGCGCGCAACAGATTGGATCGCATTGGGTAATATCATGGGGCCGTATTCCATTGAATGATCGAGGCATTGTAGTTGTTGATGAGGCGTCAGAATTGCAAGCAACTGATTGGACGAGGTTATCGAGAATACGAAGTGAAGGTGTAGCTGAAGTTGCAAAGATCGTGCAACAGATGACAAATGCAAGAACACGATTGTTGTTTCTTGCGAATCCACCAAGCCGAGCAATGGCAAGCTATACGTTTGGTATTCACGCATTGAAAGATTTAGTGCATGCGCCTGAAGATATTGCGCGATTTGATTTTGCATGCATTGTGTCGCATGATGAGGTACCGATTGAAAACATTAATAAGATGCACGGTACGACAAAAGAAATGTATTCGGCTGCGTTAGAACGCGAACTGATTATGTGGATTTGGAGCCGAACAAGCGACCAGATCGTGTTTACTGAGAAAGCAATGGATGAGATTTTCGCGACGTCAAATAGGTTTGGAAAGATTTACGACATTGGGATTCCGTTAGTGCAAGGCGAAAACATTCGAATTAAGATTTCTAAGATCGCGATTGCGTTTGCTGGGCGATTGTATAGCTGTAGTGATGATGGCGAAAAGCTGGAAGTGAAGAGGCTGCATGTTCAATGTGCAGCAGCATTTTTACAAGGGCTTTATAAGTCGGACGTGAACGGGTATTATGAGCATTCGCTACAGAATAAAGCATTGAATCCAGAATTGCAGCAGCGAAATATTGAAGGATTGGTGGCGTATTTCAAGGCGTATCAAAGTCAAGACGATATCTATCAATACCTGCTGAATAATAACTTTATTACAGCGAAGGATATCGTTGAATATCTTGGCGTGTCACAGCAAGTATCGATCGAGTTTATCCATAAATTGTTGCATTTTAGGTGTGTTGTAAAGAAAGGACAAAATCAAGCGTACGTGAAAACGTCGCATTTTACGAAATGGTTACGCGCTAAAATTAGCGCGAACAGAAAGAAAAAGCAATGAAGTACGTAACGAAAAGTCATGGTGTTCCAATATTTGATATTGAAGATGTGAAGACGTTGCCAAAGATTGTGCAGCTAACAAAATGGTTACACATGAATGAGGAAGAATTATTGTTTCTTACGCGTGAGTATAAGAGAATCAATGATGATAAATCTCGTACATGCGCTATTGCGTATAGCAACGGAAACGTAGCGTTGTTTGTCGATGATCTTACAAACGGCGCATTTGATGGAAATGAAAATAAATGAACTGCTATCCGAGTAGCAGGTTAAAAATTAGTTATGTACATCATCAATAAGATTGATATATAATGTTGTTATCCAATGGTAATGGGAATAAGCCCTTACCAATTCATTTCTAAATCTCAAGGAGGTTTATCATGGCAAAAGCGAAGACGACGAAGAAGAATGAAGCTGCGGTTGAAGAACCAAAGGAAGCGGCGAAGAAAGGAGGAAGAGCTCTTCCAACGAGAAAGCAACTTGATGAATTGCCAAACGCGATCGACGCGGGCGATACATTAAAAGGATTACTCGGATCTAAACGAATTTTTGAAAAGTCTGGAAGTACAGGCTACAACATCAATGGGAAGGTGCTGATTGGCGGTTTGATTCACACAGTATCGTGTAACATCATCGCTGTTGGATCGAAGCACGTTAAGTAAGCAACGCACACTTTCATTGAAAGGCCATTGATGATGAGTCAATTAACGGCGCATCAAGCTTCAATTAACAATGAAATTGCTGCATGCGTAAAGGCTATTAACGAGAAGAGAGATGCTGGAGAAGCCGACGTAGACGCAGATGCAGTTGAAGTTGAGTTTCAACGCTATGTCGACCGACTCGCGAAATTGAAAATCGCGATACCAGCAAAAGGATCAGTAAGCGAAGATGATGAATATTCAAAATCAGAGTTCTTAAACGACGACGAAGAATTACGGCATCGTCATGCGCAAGCTGATAAGCAGATCCTTAGAGAGACAAAGCGTCGAAAGCGTTTAGCGATAAAGGATCAAAAGCGCTTCGGCGGTAAAATCAAGCTATGGACATTTGACGAAATGAAAGGAAAATCAGCAATGAAAAAGTCAGCTAACAATGAAACCGTCAAGATCACGAAAGCTGAGATGAAGCGTGAAGCTGAAGAGCTGAAGAACGAGAAGAAACTGAAGAAGGAAAAGGAAGCGGTTGCGAAGAAGCCGGTAAAGAAGGAAGCGCCAAAGAAGGAAATGAAGAAGGAGAAGAAGGAACGCGCTTCTCGTGGCTCAGCCATCGCTGATGGAAAGATCACGTTGCTGGTGAAGG
>Ga0070749_10000375_pt1 | contig 29896 bp, 20 predicted proteins | sample VirMetDEL_Nov_18_FD_75180 | JGI IMG/M metagenome (GOLD analysis project Ga0070749, IMG submission 75180) | Aqueous microbial communities from the Delaware River and Bay under freshwater to marine salinity gradient to study organic matter... | ecosystem: Environmental > Aquatic > Marine >...
CGACCTGACCCGCCAGCCAACTCGCGCTGCCGTGGTTAAGTACATGAAGGACATGGGCATCTACTAATGGCGCACTACACCGAGGACAATTCGCAGGGCTTCAACCCCACCCGGCCACGCGCCGAGCGTATCCGCTTTGTCAGCGAGTACACGGGCGAGCACGTTCTCGACACCTACCTCGAGCACACCGAGAAGGGTGGCCGCACGTTGCCCGATCTCATGGGCGACATCTTCAACACCAGCGGCCAGTTCAACGCGGACCTCTTCGAGTTCCGCACCTTCAATTCCCAGCTTCAAATCCGGGTCGGCATCTACAGCGACCCCAACACGGGCTGGACGGACATTCAGCCTGTGCTCCGCTCGGGCGGTATCTTCGCGACGCACACGACCTACAACCAGCTCGAGATGGTGATCCTCGGCACCAAGCTCTACATCGTCAACGCCGACAACCAGAGCTTTGCCACCGCCGAAGCCTTCGAGGCTTCCGCCAACACCGACCTCCTTTTCGACACCGCAGGCGTGGCCGACACTGCTGAGCAGGTTGCCACTCAGAAGGCGGCAGAAGCTGCGCAAAGCGCGTCGGACGCGCTCGGCTACCTCAACCAGATCACGACCGCCGTTGATGCGTTTGAAGACCCAACCACTGGCTCACTTACGCTCGCACAAGCAGCAGCCACCTCTGCCACCACGACCAAGTCCCAGATCGACACGATCTACGCCGACATCCAGACCATCGAAGGCAATATCAACGCCAACCTGACCACCTCGGCGAACCAGATCACCTCCGCCAACAACACGCTCAGCTCAGCAAACACGCTGCTCGCGTCAGTTCAGTCCGTCGCCAATCAGAACACCACCGACATCGCAGCCGTCCAAACGGCCCAGCAAACGAACGCCACGCAGCTCGCCTCCATCCAAACGAGCCAGACCGCGCTCGACGCATCTGCCACCAGCATCAGCAACACGCAGACGCAGCTCACCACTGACGTGGCTACGAACACGACGAACCTCGCCAGCATCAACTCGACCCTCACCGACGCTGGCTACCTAGCCGTGGAGGCCGCGATCAGCACGAGCATCGCGACCCTCTACAGCAACATCACGGACATTAACGATCTGGCCGACGACTTCGACGACATCGAGACCGTCACGACGATCCCGACCTTTGCGGCCAACCTCACCACCCTTGGCCCTCTCAGCAGCCAGATCAGCACGCTCGCCGCCGTATCGAGCGACATCCAAGCAGCAGCGGCCCTCGTTGACCTCGAAGACGTGTTGGTCATCGGCCCGCTCATTCTGACGTAAGGAAAGACCATGCCCTCCACCCTCAGCGCAGTCGTATGGCCCGGACAGACTGGCCTCGCTACAGGCACTTGGCACACGATCCACACCGCCCTCAACGGCGCGAACGACAAGAACACGCTCATCACGGGACTGCGTATCGTCAACGTCGCCAACGACGACCTCTCAGTCGAATACGACCTCGAGCTCAACGGCAAGTACCTCATGCGCGACGCCCACGTTAAAGCTCGTGGAGCCGAAGACCTATGCCCCGGCGGGACGACCATGGTGCTCAACAAGGGTAACACTATCCGCATCAAGGTGGGCACCTCCGACGGCATCCACGTCCACCTCGACATCATCGAACGGACCTAACCATGAGCAGATTTGGCGACAACGCGACTGGCCCAAGTAACCTCGAGATCAGCAACATCAGTGGCGTCTCGACGGAGATCAATACGCTTGCGCCATATGCAACCGAGATCAGCAACCTTGGCCCTGTCTCTGCCGAGATCGCACTCCTCGGCACCGCTGCCGTTGTCCAAGACCTCAGCAACCTTGGCGACGCTGCCACCGTTCAAGACCTAGCCGACCTCGCCGACCTGACCACCGAAATCGGCCTGCTCGGCACCTCTGCCATGGCCGACGCCAGCACGGGTTACATCACGGCCCTCGCCACCTCGACCGTAGGCGCGACGAGCCAACTCACCGTAGACGCACTCGGCCAACTCACTTCCGAGATCAGCCTGCTCGCTGGTAACATCCAGACGCTCCAGAACTCGGCCAGCAACAGCCCGATCCAGCTTGCCAACCTCAGTGACGTGGACTTCACGAGCAACTCTCCGAGCCTCGGCGACACCATTGTCTTCACGTCGAACAACAAGTTCGAGGCCCAAGCACTCCCCGGCGCTGGCCCGCTCAGCGGCACGAACCTGACCGAGACCAACCCCCAAGCCAACGAAATCCTCAAGATCAGCGCCGTCAACTCGGGCGTCCCAGAGTACGTCAACACGACCGTCTCCGCCCTCGTTTACGACGCTGGCTTCGACAACATCACGGAAGTCGCAGCGGCGACCCCAGCCGCCGCAGGCGAAGTCGTCCACTACGATGGCACCGCAGCATGGACCGTTGGCAGGCTCGACTACAGTGAGATCACCGGCACGCCGACGAACGTCTCGACTTTCAACAACGACGCGGGCTACCTCACCAGCTACACCGAGACGAACAACCTCACCGCTGCTGTGACTTGGGCGAACGTGCCAGACGCAAACATCACCCAAAGCTCCGTAACTCAGCACGTCACGACCCTCGCCACTTCCGCGAATTTTGCCGACATCACCGAGGCATCCGCCTCCGGCACCTCTGGCGATGTTATTCACTGGAACGGCAGCGCATGGGCGCAGGGCCAGCTCGCCAGCACCGACCTCTCCGACACCGGCACCCTCGTCCGCAACAACGCAAACTCGACCCTCACGGGCGACTACACCATCACTGGCAACCTCGATGTCAGTCAGGAAATCCGTGTCTCCACCATCGACCCTGACCCAGATGGCAACACCGGCACGCTGACCATCCTCGGCAACCTGCAAGTTGACGGCACGACCACGACGATCAACTCGGCGACCCTCGAGGTCAACGACAAGAGCGTCACGCTATCCACGCCTACTTCCGGCAACACGACTTTCAGCGCCATGAATGGCGCAGGCATCGACGTTGACACGACCGGCATGTCTGCCGTTTGGACGACCAATATCCCCGCCATCACCTACAGCACGACCAGCGCGGGTAACGCCGCAGATGCTCAAACGTGGGACATCAACCGAGGCGTCGTCGCCAAGGGCTGGAGCGATGGCACGAGCTCATACGACGGGCAGCTCACGCTCAACTGCTCGGCCAACAGTCATGGCGTGACTATCGAGGGACCACAGCACGCCGGAGGCTTCACCGACTACACCCTCAAGCTCCCTGACGCCGCACCGACCGCTGGGCAAATGTTGGTGGCCAGCTCCAACTACGCCGCCGACAACAAGCTCGAGTTCGTCGCTCAGCCAGCCGCAGGCGCAACCGTAGGCGTGGCGGCAGCCATGGCCATCGTATTCTAAGGAACTCTCCCAATGACCAACATCGTACAAGTCACAGACATTCAGGGCGAGACCGTAGCAGTCTCTACGATTGGCCCCGGCACCACACCGACCGCCGCCACTGCAACGACCACCGCCGTGGCGGTCCTAACTGGCCTTGTGCCAACCACCGGCGGCACGCCAGTCTACACGACCTACAAGGTCAACTCGCTGTTGATTGCAAATGCAGGCACCGCCGACGCAACAGTCAGCGTCCAGTTCAACGTCAACGACACGAGCGCCCCTTCCAACACGAGAACGATTTTCGTCAATGCTGTCGTCATCCCCGCAGGTGCGACCCTCGACGTTCTCTCCGGTCCTGTTTACGTCAACGCCCCAAGCTCAACCGTGATTGAGAAGATCGAAGTGTTCGCCACCGGCGAAGACGTAAACGCGCTGGTGTCCTACGAAGCCATCAAGAGCACGACCGCCTAACCATGCCACGCAAGAACCAATACATCGGCGGCATCATCGGGGCCAGCCCGTTGGTGCCGCTAGTGGCTGCTACAGGCGGTGACAGTGTGACAGACATCACGGTGGGCGGCGTAGACTACAAGCTGCATACCTTTCTGTCCGGCACGGCGAACTTCACGGTCACGCAGGGCGGCGACATTGACATCCTCGTTGTCGGCGGCGGGGCTGGCGGCAACGGCGGCCTGAATTCAAACCAGACTGGCGGTGCTGGCGCTGGTGCTGTTATTTACCATGAGGGATACGCGATTGCGGCAGGAACCTACCCTGTTACTATTGGGACGGGTGGCCTCGCCAATGGAGATGGTCTACGCGGAGCCGCCGGGTCAGACACAACCGTTGGCTCGCTCTACACTGCAAAAGGAGGAGGCCGCGGCGGTCATTCCGGAGCGGGCGAGGACGGTGGCAGCGGCGGCGGTGGTAGCCGAGAGAATAGCTACGCAGGAGGTTCAGCCGTTAGCACGAATGTTTTCCCGACTGGGGCGACGGTTTACGGCAATGCAGGTGCTGCGGGCACCGGGTCTGGCGGTAATTCCGGCGGTGGCGGTGGTGCTGGAGCATCCCCTCCGACAGCAAACATTAACTACGGCGGCGCGGGTATCCAGATCAACATCGACGGGAATAACTACTATTGGGGCGGCGGCGGCGGCTCTGACATCGCTGGCCACGGCGGGATTGGCGGCGGCGGTGGTGCTGGTCGCGGCGGTAACAATAATGGCACCGGCGGCGCAACTCCGGGGTCAGCGATTAATCTTGGCGGCGTCACGGGTACAACAGCTAGCACTACAAACGACAACGGCGCAGCCGCAGGTGCAAACACGGGCGGGGGCGGCGGTGCTGGCCTTAACAACGACGACCACGGCGGCAACGGCGGCTCCGGCATCGTTATGATCCGCTACAAGCGATAGGAGGCGCGCAGCATGGCAAACATAATAACAAGCGGTGTCTTCAACCTCGGCGCACTCGGCGGTGACGGGGCGGGCTACGAGATTGACCACTCCCTGCAATTCGACGGGTCGGCGGACTATCTGACTAGCTCAACACTGGCAGCAAGTAACCGCCGCACGTTCACACTTTCTGCATGGATAAAGCCATCGTCCATACAAACGTCATCCCGTGCAATATTTTCGGGCATGTACGTCGCCACGGGCCATAACAAGCAAATACACCTTGGCTTAGAGGGTGGTAATCTCAGCTATTTTGAGTTTGACGGTTCAAATTTCATTTCTTATCTGAACACAAGTACCACTCCCATATCGGCAGGTACGTGGTATCATGTCGTCTTTGCCATTGACACACAACAAACATCGGGGAAAGTCAAAATTTGGCTCGATGGCACACTACAAAGTTTGTCGCTTCAGGGCGGCGCCTCAAATTACGGGATAAACGACGAAACCTATATGTCCGCTGGAACGTGGCCTAGCACGACAGTCGCCCAGAAATTTACTTTGGGAGCTGGCTACAGCTTTGGCAACAGCACTCTATACCGGCAATTCCACAGCCAAATTGCAGAAGTACACTTTATCGACGGTCAAGCGCTTACGGCGTCAGACTTCGGCGAGACCGTGGGCGGCACTTGGTATCCGAAGGCCTACACGGGCACCTACGGGACCAACGGTTTTCACCTCGATTTTGCTGATAACAGCACAGCGTCGGCTCTAGGCACCGATGTGTCAGGCAACGGCAACAACTTCTCCGTCACGAGCATTGCGACAACCGATCAGCTAACTGACGTGCCTAGCAGCGCCCCCACCACCAAACGACCCACACGGCGGTGGGGCGGCATGACCGGGCGGTCGCTGGTGGAGAGCGTGCCGAGTACCCCGGCGTTTAAGGCTTTAGCCTTCACCGGCAACGGTGCGTCATCTCGGGCTATTACTGGCGTGGGTTTTCAGCCAGACTTTGTTTGGCTCAAAAGTCGAGACAACGCAACTTCGCACCAAGTGGTTGACGTTGTCCGTGGTGCTACTAAGGCTCTCCTGACCAACTCTACGAATGGTGAGGATGACACTCAAACGGATTTCAGTGGTGGCGGGGTCGAAACCATTGACACTAACGGCTTCACATTGGGCAATGGCACGATCAACAACAGCAACTTCAATGGCTCGGGCGACGACAGTATCGCATGGTGCCTCAAGGCTGGCGGTGCAGTCAGTGCAAATAACAACACGGTCGGCTCGATCACCAGCACCGTGAGCGCCAACACTGCGGCAGGGTTCTCGATTGTGACCTATGCAGGCGAACACGCTACGGGCAGCACGGTTGGTCATGGTCTTAGCCAAGCCCCTGAACTCATCATCTCAAAGAGCCGTGACGAGACCAAGGGGTGGGGTGTTTACTATACGGTCCGCGGCACCAACACCAATTACATGCAGCTTCAAGATAGTCTCGCCGAAGGGACGAACAACGGCCCCCTAGCTGGCGGCGCTTGGATGGTGTCAAACGCTGAAACTCTTGAGCTTGCAAGCGGAGCGTTTGGCAACCAAACCAGCATGGTCGCCTACTGCTTCCACTCGGTCCCCGGCTTCTCAAAGATTGACAGCTATAGTGGGTCTGGCGGTGCTGGCAACAAAGTCACTACCGGGTTCCGGCCTGCGTTCGTAATGATTAAGTCTACAGGCTCAGGGGACTGGGTGATGTTCGACAACGCACGCAGCGCAACCAACCCTGCCGATGAAGTCCTCTATGCCAACTCAAATGCGGTGGAACCTACACCTAGCACGGCAACCAGCATCAACTTCCTTGCCGACGGTTTTGACTTCGGCGGCGGCGGCAGCTCAATCAACTCTACGGGCACCCATTCTTACATCTACCTCGCCTTCGCGGAAGGGATACCCGGCGCTGACGCCACCCCCACGACCGGCGTGCTTAGCCTCGCGGAACAGTACCAAGGGAAACTCTAACGCGGACGACAGCCCCACCCGGCCCTTCTACGGTCGTGGCGTCTACAACCCCGGAGTTATTTCCATGACTGACACCAAGAACTGGTACGCCTCGAAGACCGTATGGACGGTCCTCGTCATGTTGATGAGCGTTGCAGCCCGCAACCTTGGCATCGACCTTGGCCCCTTCGAGGACGAAATCTCCTCGATGATCCTCGATGTGATCGCACTCGCAGCGGGCGCAATCGCCCTATGGAGCCGGATCACCGCATCCAAGCGCCTGACCTCCTGACCGGGACGACATTCGTCCCCCCGCCAAAGTAGTCTCGCCACAACCACCAGCGCGAGACTACTATGGCCATCACACGCCCCACCGCCGATCAGCTCACTTTCCGCTCAAACGCCAACGGCGTCCAGAACCTCGACCTCTACCTCGAGGCGGCTGAGCGCGGCGGGCGTACACTCGGCGACCTACTCTCCGACCTCTTCGACGTATCCGGCCAGTTCGCGAACGACGCCTTCCAGTTCCGCGTCAACTCGAGCACGCGCCAACTCCAAGTGCGCGTTGGCACCTTCACTGACCCCGAAGATAGCTGGGCCGACCTCGCTGGCATCTTCCGCCCGCAGGGCACGTTTATCGCCAATGCCGCCTACTCGGTGATGGACATCGTCGGCGACGGCACCGACCTTTGGATGGTCACGAGTGACATCGCCATCAGCGAGATCGCCAACCTCTCCGACTTTCAGTCCAGCTCGAAGACCTTCAAGATCCTCATCGGCGATGCACAGGGCGCAGCCGCCAGCTACGCCACCCAAGCCGAAGACGCCCGAGACCTCGCCAACACCTATCAGGGCCAAGCACAGACCTACCGCAACGAGGCGCAGTCTTACGCCTCCGGCACACCCGGCGACGGCACCAGCTCAGCCCTGACCTTGCGCAACGAGGCTCAGGCCGCCCGCGACAGCATCCTCAACAATGCGTCCTTCAACGCCGTGGCAAACGACCTCAACCTCGGCGCATCGAGCAATATCGTTCAGATCGAGCCGTACCTCGATGAGATCAACACCATCATCAATGGCGTTGTCAGTGGGTCCAGCCCATCTCGAAACAACATCGACGACATCAACTCGGTCGCTGCAAACATGCAGAACATCACGACCGTGGTCGGCCTCGACACTCGTATGGCCGACATTCTGACCTTCGAGAGCCAGATCACCACCGTTGGCAACGACCTCGTCGGCAACAACTACATCGCCGCCGTGGCGGGCGTTTCTCAAGAGATCACCACCATTGGCACCGACCTCGCGCTCAACGCCGCGAGCGAGATCCGCAAATTCAACGACGGCCTCTCCGCGACCATCGACGACCTGACCATCAATGGCGTGGCCCGTGGCGCAGTCTACTCGGACAACGCCAACCCCGGCGTGTTCGACCTCGAGGAAGGCAACAACTTCGTCTTCGACTACGCCGACTGGCCATCACACAATGGCGTCCTCAGCTTCAAGAACGCGCACAACGCCCGTGAGATGCAGCCGTTCACCATCGCGGTGAGGCAGAACGCGACCTACAACCCGAACCACCCCTCGACGCCCGCCTCATTGGCTTTCGCAGGCTTCGGCGGCGCGGGTTACAACTTCAAATACCCGAACGGTGTGGCCCCCACTCTGACGACCGCGAACAACAACACCGACATCATCACCATCGGCGGCTACATCCTCAGTCCAGATGCCGTGAACCAGACCGCCACCATCATCATCGGACACATGGTCAACGTCTAATGGCTGTTTTTAATCTGCCCATCCTGATCCTGTCGGATCGGACGCCGACTGCCATCACCGGCACAACCGTTGGCACGACCATCGCCATCGACGAAAACATCGCGACCGGCAGTCTCGTGGCCACCATGACCCACGACGGCACGGCTGCCAGCTTCGCCATCGCTTCCGGCAATACCAACGGCGACTTCGCTATCAACAACAACGGCGACATCACCGTAGCCAACTCGCCCGACTACGAGACCACGTCCACCTACAGCCTCGGCATCACAGCCACCGACGCAATCGGCAATACCAGCGCGCCGTTCACTGTCACGATCAACATCAACGACCTCGACGAAATCCCACCTGCAATCACGTTGGTCAGCCAGCCTTACACGGCTGTTTTCGAGAGTGACAACAGCCTGACCATCGCCAGCTTCACGGCCACGGACAATGGCAACGATGTGACCAGCTCTCTGACCCTGAGCGGCACCCCGAACGCGACCAACTTCGCGCTGAGCTACAACTCGAGCACGCAGCAAATGGACCTCGTGACCGCCAGCTCCGGCCTTCTCGGCGGCGGCGTCACAGCCGACCAGACGTTTACGCTGACCGTCTCTGTCACCGACGCAGCAGGCAACACCGGCGCTCGGCAGATCTCACTGGTGGTGAAGAACGCTGAGGTGCCTACGATCACGTCGGGCGCAACGTCGATCACTGTGCAGGAAAACTCGGCTGCGGCTGCCGCTGTGCTCTCAACCTACACAGCTACGGGCACGCTTCCGATCACTTGGTCTTTGACAGGGGCCGACAGCAACGACTTCAACATCAATTCGAGCGGCGAGCTGACGTTTTCGTCTCCGGCTGACTATGAGACGCAAACTTCCCACGCCATCAACGCCGTGGCCACGAACCAGTTCGGCTCTGATGCCCGCGCCGTCAGTGTTTCAGTAACGAACGATCCGACTGACGACCCGAATTGGTGGACGATCAGCCTTGATACAACGCAGGACGACGACCCTGCGCCGGGGAGGTTTGCGGTCATCGGGACAACAGCGTTCTGGGCCGAAGACACCTTGTCTAGCGGAAACGGCGACTTTCAAATTCACAAAGCGACGCTCAGTGGTAACGGCGCGCAGACGGCGACCTACAGCAGCAACACCATTGCGACCATAACAAACAATAACCGAACGAGCTGGAACAGCCCCAAGGCCATGGTTAACCGCAATGGAGTTTTGTTCCTCTCTTTAGAATACCAGTCAAACAATCAATACACGGCATTCGTAAACACCTCCAGTCTCAGCTTGTCGTCTACTGGCGCGGTCAGCGCGTCAGCCAGCCATGGCAATGGAAATTATGCTGCTATCGGCAGCACCATGTATGGCACCGATAACACAAACAACGGCGTCGATTTTTACAACGCCGGGAGCGATGGCCGCAGTGCAGGGACACTGGCAGGGTCCGCAAGCGTCAGCCCGCGCCCAACTGGCGGCGGCGCAACTCTCGGTTCGAAATTCTACTTCATTGAAGACGGCAACACGCAAAAGCTGACGGTGTTCAACACCAGCAACTTTTCGCACAGCGGACAACTGACGCTCAATAATTGGCCCGGCACGCTTACATCCCGACACAACATCGGCGTCGGCACGGATGGCACAAGCCTGTACGTCGCGCGGTCGAGCAGCAACCGCCAGACTTTAGAGATTGCCAAGTATGACACCAATGGCAACCCCGCCCCATAAGGACGACCACCCCAGCGTGCTCCGTTAATGTCCATGCACTAGCCCACAGGAGCCACCCATGGACATCGAAAACCGCGTCGCCACCATCGAGGTGGAGAATAAAGAGATCCGACGCGAGCTTCAGGAATTGAAAGCGGACCACGACGACCTTCGCAAGATGGCCGTGGAGATTGCGACCATAAAGAAGGACATCGAGTTCATCCGCGACGGTCAGAGCCGCATGAACAACAACATAAACCGCGTCGTAGGCGCAGTTGGCTTCGCAATCGTCGCTCAGATCATGGCCTTCCTCCTCAACGGTGGCGCAGCCACCTTCATGCGGTGATCCCCATGCCTCAAACAGTCACTATACCCGCGTTCCAGTTCACCCGCCCACGCCGCTCCGTCAGCCGCGTGTTCATCCACTGCACCGCCAGCTCGCGTCCAGAGCACGACGACATCGAAGTGATCCGCGAGTGGCACCTCGACCGTGGCTTCGCCGATGTCGGGTATCACGCGATGATACACGAGGACGGCGGCATCAGTTGGGGTCGTAGCCTCGAGAAGATCCCTGCCGCACAGAAGGGCCACAACGATGGCTCCATCGCCATTGCCCTCCACGGTGGACAGGACGGCGCGAACGACTTCTCGCCCGAGCAGTACCAAGCCCTACTCAGCCTGTGCGAAGCCATCGACGACCAGTATGAGGACATCACCTTCCATGGCCACTGCGAGGTGGCCAACAAGGCATGTCCCGTCATCGACTACCGCACGCTCCTCAACCTTGGTCCCAAGGGCCACATGCTGCGCGTCCGGCCTCAACTCGCCGACAGCCGCACCATCCGCACGGGCCGCGCTGGCATGGCCACCTCCACTGTTGGCGCTGTTGGCCTGTCCGCTGCGACTGCGCTCGAGGTCGTGGACAATGCCCGTGAGACCGCATCCGAGGTGGGCGAGCACGCAAACTGGCTCGTCAGCCAACCCTTCTACGTCTGGCTCATCTTTGGCGCGATCATCCTGTTTGCCGCGCACACTCTGTACTTCAGCCGGATGAACTTCTTCCGCAAACAGGACCACGACAAAGGTTACAAGTAATTGAACTCTCGAGAAGCCACGGAGCTGGTTAAGGCGCTCGAAGAACTACGCGACAGCCAAGGATGGAAAGACCTCACTCGGATCATGAGGTCCGAGGCTGTCGAGGCCGCGCTCAAGCTCGGCGACAACCCGAACATGACGGCAAACCAAATGCATTTTTGCCGTGGAGCAATCGCCTCAACTAAGGCGCTGCTCAATCTCCCGGATGCTCGCATCCAACAACTTCACAACGAACTGGCCCTCATGGACGCTACGGCCTCCGCTCAATCGTCTCGCTAAGGCCGGACAAGGAAAAACAATGGCTAACGACATCGACCGGCTCGCCCAGATGGGCGGCCTCCCCGCACCAGAGCAACCCGCTCCAACTCCAACCGACACCCGCGAAGCTATTGAAGCTGCTGCTGCCCCAAACACCGAGGCAGACAAGGCCCAAGAGCCCGCCGCTGAACCCAGCGAGAACGAACAGATCTCGAAGATGTTCAGCATCAAGACCTCCTCTGGCAAAGAACGCCAACTCACCGAGGAGCAGATCGCCTCAACGCTGGACCGTTACCGCGATCTCAACTTCCGCAACATGCAGAACAAGCCGATCCTCTCAGCCGCAGAACAACTGATGGCTGAGCGAGGCATGACCCCCGAGCAGATCGGCGAGGCCATGATGGCCGTGGCCAAGGCTCAGGACCGCAACCCTGAGATGGGCCAGCAGTCTCAAGCGCCAAACCAACCCGGCCAAACCGAGAACCCGACCGCCGCCAACAGCCAGATCAGCGACGATATGCTGAAGCGCTGGGAGGAAGAGAACTCGGCCAGCCTGCCACCCGGCTACTCGGACATGCTCCGCAACCAATCGAACATGGCTGCGCAATTTGGCCAGATGAACGAGATACTTCCGCAGATCCTTCAGGCTGCACAGGGCGTCACGCAGGCAGCTCAGCGCACTGGTCAGAACCAGAACGCTGATCAAGCGCAGTTGATGAACCAGCAGCTCGCCATGAACCTCGACCGTGCTCAGAAGGAAGCCAACCTTCCTGACGACGCGGCCAACGACTTCATGACGTTCATCACCGAGCGGGACCACCTACTCGAAGAGCTCGTGGACCCCGATCTCGCTGTTCGGCTCGCCAAGGACTACGCGGCGATCCGCAACCAGCCAGAGATGGAGCAGCTTCGCCGCGCGAACCAGCGCCGCCAAGCCTTCACTGGCTCCATGGGTGGCGTGGCCACGTCCACTCCAGCCGAGCCACAGGCTCCCTCGACCATGGACAGCATGATCGACCAAGCGATGTCCAACCGCTTCGGCCAATAGGGACGACAACCAGTGCGGGCGTATGATTTAGATGCGCCCGTACTGCAATTCCCGGCGCTACGGCCCCATCAGGTAAGGCAGGACTACCCTCGAGACGGACAATCCTCGAGCCGATCCAAAACGTAACAGCCTTAACTAATGGAGTTTATCATGGCTGCAATTCAAGGCATGCGCGGGACCGGCGAGTTCGGAACCGACTTCCGCCCGAAAAACTACCGGGAGCTTTACACCCTCCTCGAGCCCAACGGAAACGCGCCCCTGAACGCAATGCTTGCAATGGGTTCGTCTTCCTCAACCAATGATCCTGAGTACAAGAACTTTCGCGATGCTCTGCCCGAGCGTCGTGTGACGGTTGCAAGCGGGATCGCTTCTGCTTCCGCAAACGACACTGAGTTTGTAATCTCCGGTGACGACGCCAAGTTTGTCGTCGCAGGGACCATCCTCATTTCGTCGGAAACCGGCGAGGTCATGCGTGTTGGTGCTGCTGCTGTAAGCGGCGCAGACATGTCTCTGACTAATGTTACTCGTAACATTGGCTCGACCGGCCTGACCACCGTGGATGGCAAGGAACTCTTCATCGCGGGCTACGCCGCGACTGAAGGCGACACTACCCCGACCCCAATATCGTTCGACGCGACTGTCGCAACGAACTACACGCAAATCTTCCGTACCGCATTCAGCGTGACTAACACTCTGAACGCGACTTACCTCCGTACCGGTAATAAGGAAGACGAGCAGCGCACCAAGGCGTTGAAGCTCCACATGAGCGACATCGAGCGCGCCATGATCTTCGGCAAAAAGTCCGAAACCAATGGCTCGACTTCTCAGCCTATGCGCACCACTGGCGGTCTGCTCGAAGCAATCTCCACCGTGAAAGACGGCACCGTAGATTACTCCAATGGCGTAATCACCGAGGCCGACTTTGACCTGCTGCTGATTGAAGAAATCTTCAAGTACGGCTCCAACCAGAAGATCGCGTTTGTCGGTCCTCGCGTTGCGAACCACCTTCAGCAGATCGGTAAGAACCGCTTCCAGCCAACTCAGGTGCAGGGCACTTACGGCGTCAACGTAACTCGTTACCAGACGTTCGCAGGGGACTTGCTTGTTCACCTCCACCCTCAGTTCCGGCAGTTGACCCACATGCGCGACAGCATGCTGGTCGTTGACTTCCCAGACCTCGAGTACCGCTACCTTGACGGTCGTGACACTCAGCTTCTGGAAAACCGCCAGAACAACGACGAAGACCTCGTGAAGCACGAGTACCTGTCGGAGTGTGGCCTCGAGCTGAAGCAGGATCTGACCCACGCCTACATCAAAAACTGGTCGGCCATCTCCGCGTAAGCGGGGACGACACGTCCACTCGCCGAATGGCAGAAAGGGGGCTGATGTAACAGCCCCCTTTTTTTTGTTGGGAATTAACATGTCCGAAAAAGCAACCAGCCGCGCGATGAAGGTTAAGGCTCCGACTGCCGAGCCTAAGCCAGCGCCAAAGCCAGCAGCCCCTGTGATCTTTGAGAGCCGTGGCGACGAAACCCACGAAATCGTCATCATGGGCCTACGATCTGGTCGTGTAGACCAAACTCGTCTGCAATGGACTGTTCCCGCCGCAGACGCCGACCGCTTCGCCAAGCACCACCATGTCGTGACTGGCCGAGTAGTCCGCCGTGGCTAACGACAGCTACAACCCCCAGCTCTCAGCGGCGGTCAACTCGCCACTCGAGACGCTCGCTCGCCAAGCGTTGCGCCGTTACGGCGACAACGCTGCTGGCGTTGTTGAGGCTGAAGCCCTGCTCATGTTCATTGAGCTGGCCAACTTGGTCGTGGACGACTTCCGTATGCACCCATACGGCACGTCACTCGACCACCTGATCGACTACTACCACTCGCTGCAAGATGCCCGTCAGATCCCCGACAACATCATGATCCAAGGGCTGCTCTTCCATTACAGCCTTCAGCAAGCCAGCGACCGAGCGCAGGTTTACACCGGCCTCTACTACCAGACCCTGAACCGCGAGATGCTCCGCCGTAAGGACGGCGTGAAGAGCTACAGCTTCATTCCAACCGATGGTGGCTCCTCGCCAGACGCTCGCACGTCCGACTTCAATTCGAGCACAGGCGCGCTTATCAATGACGACGAAAGTCAATAGCCGTACCCGTACTCGGTACGTCCCCTACCAGAACTTCACTGGCCTCGACAGCTCGCGTGACCTGTTCAACCAAGACGACGGCGAGCGGCAGGCGCTGCACGTCCTCGAGAACGCCTTTGCGGACTTCCGTGGCCAGATCGTGCGGGATGGCCCAGCCGAGTATCGCTTTGGCTCTCATCCGATCAAGCACGTCATCCACTACGACACCGACACCCTTGTCGCCGTCAGCGAGAAGGGTGACGGCCTGCATCTGGAAAGCGAGCAAGGCTTCAGCTTCGACTTCGTTTACCCGTCCTCCGCTATCGTCTCCAGCACGGTCTTCAACCGACAGATCATGCTGACAGCGCGCGGTCTCGCGCCCACTATCTTCGATGGCAACATCTTCCGTGCCTCCTCGAGCAGCGCTGCCACTGTGGCTCTGCCAGCCTTCTGCACCACTGTGCAGCAGCGCCTGTGTATTGCTGGCCTCGCAGCGAGTGACACGCAGATCATGATCAGCGCGGCCAACTCCATCGACACCTTCTTTGGCGACGAAGAGGTGGACAGCCAGAACCCGCTCCGCTCGGGCAACCTCGACATCGCAAACCTGCTCGGCACTGCTGACAAGATCACGGGCATCAGCTCATTTGAGACTGACAAGCTCTGCATCTTCACCAATGACCGCGCGTTTGTTTACAAACTGGACCCGGACATCACACTATGGGAGTTGCAAACGGAGGCTTCCGCCACTTATGGATGCGCAAGTCACAACACCATCGCAGAGGCGGGGTCCGACCTGCTGTACTGCTCTCGGTCGGGCATTCATGCGCTCCGTCGAGTGACGGACAACGGACTTCAGATAGCGTCGGTGAACCTGTCCGATCAAATCGACCAGATTTACCGTAGCCTCTTCAATAAAGTCACCGACCCACAGCAAATCACCGCCGTTTGGGATCAGGACGAGGGCCAGTACCACGTCTTCTTCCCCATTGCTGGCACCGGAGATTTCAACCGCCTGACCATGACCATCAACGGCGGAAGCGAGGGCATCCGCACCAGCTTCAGCACGGGCGAGTTCGTCAATGCCACCTGTGGCACCAGCCTTGGCGGCAACCTTGTCTTCGGCACCAAGCGAGGCGTCTATGACATCAACAAAATCGAGAGCAACGAAGGAGCTATGCCCTTCGTGCGCATTGAAACGCCAGTCCTGTGGATGGGAGAGCTCGACGGCACGAAACAAGCCAAGTCCATCACGCTGCAAGCATTCGGTGACGGAGAGCTCACCATCACCGCAATCGACGATCAAAACCGAGACAAGTGGCAGACCACGGTGATGCTGACCGATGAGGACGACGATGGCAGGCGAACTGTGCCACTACAGAGGCAGTATGAGCGCCCCATGTCGATCCGCTTCCGTGGGCTGCGCTTCAAGTTTGAATACAAAGGTACAGGGCTCTTCCGCATTATTGGTTTTGCGGTCGAGCTCGTTTAGGAGTTGCCATGAGCCGCCTGCGCCAACTACGAGCCTACGAGTACGGATCGAGCAGTGCGATCCAGACCGAGTTCGAGAGCATTGTCCGCTATCTCCAGAGCGCTGAGGTCGGCGGCCAAACGCTGTCCGAGACCATCAACAAGATCACCGACGACAACGGCAACCTGCAAAGCAACGTCGAACTGCGCAACGACGCCACTAATGGCATCCAGTACCGTGTTGGCGAGTACACTGACGCCGAAGCAGGCTGGACGACCATCATCTCCGCCGCTGACCTGCGTGGCCCGAGTGGCGTGGCAGTTGGCGAAATCGGTGCCCCGATCTTCAACAGCCGAGTGGACTACACGGTCGTTACTACCCTCAGCGACCCGGTCGATAACACCGAGATCCTCGCAGGTACTGCTGTACTGAACTACTCGCACCTCGAGAGCGACGAGCTGCTCGTGTACCGAGGCGGCATCCTGCTGCAAGAGGGCGGCGACTACACCACCGATGAAAATGGCAATGGCGGCACCGGCACCGTAACGCTGACCGCAGCCCACCTGACGGCGGGATCAGGCTCTGGCCCCATTACAACGGCTGATAACTTCACGATCTACAAGGTCCGCTCCACCGCCATCACCAACTTCCGCCGCCTTGATGCGACCAATGACACTGGCGCGGACTTGTCGTTCGTCAGCTTCGACCTCAGCGACAGCACTCAAATCCTCGTCTACGTCTCCGGTATCCTGTACCGAGAGCCAGACGACTACGCCCGTGACCCCATCAACGACCGCGTTGTCTTCACGGCCAACCAGCAAATCCAACCCGGCGCAAACTATACCATCATCACGGTTGAGGACGCGGACGTACAGACCGTGACCGGCATCATGATGGAAAGCGCCTTCACGGACATCACCACTGGCCTGATCCAGTTCAACAAGCTCGGCATCTCTGACGGAGCCATCACTCAGCCCAAGGTCCAGAACCTTCAGGCCGATCTCTCGGCTCGTGCCAAACTGTTTACCACCACGCCATCCGCAGCCGATCTGGCGAGCGGCATTGTTGACGACGCCTTCTACAAGCGCACGGTCAACAACGCGACCGAGGTCGTCTACTACGATGGCACCAGCAGTATTGTCCTCAACCCATCCACCAGTCTGCCGACAGCGTCCGATACGGATGTGAACAAGGTTGTCACCGTGGACAGCGCCGGTTCATACGTCCTGTCTTATGTGGACCTGAGTGGCGTCGTCATAGACGATCACAAGAACGCAGCAAACGGCGTGGCTGCACTCGACGACAACGCCAAGATCGTCAAAGACCAGTACGCCATGTCTGGCGACAACAGCCTGTTGAGCAGGTTCTCAGGCTCGCCGCACATTGAGTTCTTTTACGACCCACAGCAGGGCAGCGATCCACCAACCTCTGCGATAATCCCCCCCGGCGACTACCGTGTGGAGCGGTTCTACGGCCAGAACTTTAAGATCACCGGCTTGGAGATCCGATGCAGCGGTGGCTCTGGCAACATCCGCCTTAAAAAATCCGGTGCGGTTGTGGGCGACACCCACACCGTAGACATCGCCGCTGACCCGAGCGGAGCTGGCAATGGCGTTCGCCGCGTGTCGCTGGGCTCCGGCTTCATTGGCATGGACAGCCGAGTGAACAGCATCCTGCTGGAAGTGGAAGTCACCCTCTCGACCAACCTGACCGCACTTGAGGTCATCTTCCAAACCGAGCTGTTGGAGAATGCGTAATGAGCAGCTTCCTCAAGCAACTCGGCTTTCAGCAGAAGGGTAACTTCCAGACGAACCCTTCGTCAGGGGCGACCATCTACCGTAGCGGGTCTGGTCAGCAGATGTACTCGGCCCCATGGATGCAGAGCCCGCAAGTTTTCAATGGCAACTTCGCCAGCCAAGCGGGCCTACGTCCGCCACAGGCCAGCACTCCTGCGCAGAACAACAGCTACAGTAACGCGAACAGCGGCATCACTGTGACTGGCGGCAACACTCAGCCAACCTCGCAGCCCGCACCACAGCCAACTGTCTCTCAGCCCGCCGCCCCAGCATTCGACATGGCGGCGTTTCTTCAGGCGCAGCAGGACGCACAGAACGCCGCCGCAGAGCGTGCCGAGCAGCAGGCTCAGCAGCGCCTTGAGCAAGAGTTGCGCGGGCAGGCAGGCATGCTGTCCGGCATGTCGGCTGGCTTTGGCATCAACGACACCTCGCAGATTAACGCTGCCCTTGGTCAGCTCCGTGGCCTACAGGGGCAAGCCGCCGCGTCCGGCGTCTCCCTACCGGACGTGGCGTCCTCTATCTCGCAGCTTGAGGGCCTCCTCTCGCAGCGAACCGCCGAGCAAGGTCGCTACCAAGACTTCGTGAACCAGTTCAACACTGCCGTTCGCCAAGCTGGGAACTACGGCGTCAACGACGTGGACGCGATCAACTCGGCGATGCAGCAGTTCCAAGACTACCAGTCTGGCGCTACCGGCTTCAGCTCGCCACTCAACGTGGACACCTCGTTCGTGGCCCCTCGTTCGCAATCTGCAATGGATCAGCTCCAGCGCACACTTGACGAGCGTGAGCGTCAACTCGGCGTCGTCTCCGACACTCGCGCCCAACTCGAGGACTTCATCGGCAACTTCGGTGACGCCTACAACGCCGTAGACTTCCGCAACGCCGACCAGATCAGCGCCCTCGAGCGCGGCCTTGACCCGATTACCACCGGCACCATCGACGGCATCGACGTTGATTTCGACTTCTCCGACCTCGCTGGCCAGACCGCTGGGTTTACCGACATGATCGGCAACCTGCGTGAGCGCCGAGGCCGCGAACTCGACACCTTCGGCGGCGACGTTACCGACTTCTCGACCTCGCTGGGCGGCATCGACGCCGAGGGCGACGACTTCAGCGCCAACCAAGTGTACGGCGCACGCGATGACTTCCTTGGCCTCCAGCGCGAGCTCGGCAACTTTGGCTCCGGCGACCGCGTGAACGCCTTCCGTGAGCAGCTCTTCGGCCTCGACGAGCAGTACGCTGGCCTGAGCGACGCACTGCGCGACCGCCAAGAGGGCGTAGAGGGCAACGCTCAGGCGTTCGTGGACAGCCTCATGGGTGGCCAGTTCACCGACATTAACCAGCTCTCCGCCGAGGAAGCACGCCTCGCCGAGCTGCGCGCAAACCGTGCCCGGTTCGACGCCTTCCAGTCCGATGACGAGCTCAGCCGAGCCCAGCAGTTCCTTGGTGACACACGAAGCCGCCTGCAAGCTGAAGCCCTTGCGCGTCAGCAGCAGGCAGAGCGTGACCGCATGTTGGGCGGAAGCACTGTAATGACGCCAGCGTTCGCGCGTCAGTTCATGAATGACGCCGAGTATCAGGCATTCCTCGCCTCGCTCGAGCAGGCCCGAGAAGGTCAGGACAGCGGCGCACGAGCGACCGCTTTCGCCCGCAGTCTCGGGTTAGCGTAAGGAGACGATCATGCCCATTGGCTGGGGTGCACTCATCACTGCGGGGCTTCAAGCAGCCCCCTCCATCATTGGCGGTATCAGTGCCCTCCGACAGGGGCGGCAAGCCGAAACTCGTGCCGAACAGGATTACGCTGCCCAGCAGGCCCGCACTCGGCAGATTGACGACATGGCTCGTCAGCAGATGCGCCTATTCGATATGGAGTACGCTGCCCGCGAAGAGCAGCGCGACTACTACCGCAACATGGACGAGATCAACCGCGCCATTCTCCAGAATGAGCGCGACTTCGACATGCAGCGGATGTTGCGCACCGACGCGCAACTCGCTTCCGAGCGCGACTTCTATATCAACCGTCAGATGGACCTCGACCGTGACGCCGCTGCCGAGCGTGCGCGTCAGCTTCAGCAGCTCATCAACAACCAGATGCTGGCTGCCTCCGAGCGGGACGTGGCTCTCGATGAGCTGAAGCGCGCCCAAGAAATCGCCGCTGGCGAGCGTGAGACGGACCTTCGCAACTTCCACGAGGCGCAGTTCCAAGCCCGTGCCGAACGTCAGTTCGCCATTGAGCAGATGGAGCAGAAGCGTGCGACTGCCCGAGCCGAACGTGACTTCGAGCTGGAGCGCCGCAACGAGCTTGAGAACCGCCTGACCGACTACGGCGCTGCCATGGCCCAACTCCAAGAGAGCTTTGGCCCTGCGCGCCGTATGCGCGAGCTGACTGACGCCGACATCGACCGTGAAGTAGGCCGCCGCCGTGACCTCGTGAGCAGCGCTTACGACCGCGTGATCGACCGTGTATCCGGCACCAACGAGGCCGACCTGATGCGCCGAGGCATTCAGGGCACCGATCCGGGCGACACCCGCGCACGTATTGCGGCACGTCTCGCCGACGATCTGGCGATGCAGCAGATGGCCGCCGAGGACAGCGCGATCAACTACCTGAGCAACGAGCAGAACCTCATGCTCAGCAATATTCAGGGTGATTATGCGACCCGCGACATGGCCTACCGCGATATGACCGCAGGCCAACTCGCAGGCTTCAACGAGTTCGCTGGCCTACTCAACTCGACGCCGTCCGCCAACAACTACAACCTCGATGTGGGCATTGGCTCCGCCGTGTACGACCGAGGCATACAGTCCGCCAACCAGTATCAGGCCCCACTCGCAGTCAACTCGGCGATCTACGATCAGGCCATCGGCTCCAGCTTCGGCCAAACGCTGGGCCTGCCATCCGCCGTCAACAATCAGCAGCTTCGCAGCGCCGCACTCATGGGCCCATTCGGCTCAACCAGCTTTGCTGATGCGTCCTACCTCGAGGCTGCAAACCAGAACCTGAACAACCTGCTGTCTTTTTCCAACCAGCAGTACGAGAACAACCAAAACATGGCGCAGGCAGCCGATAAGTCGCTCGGCACAAACATCTCGAGCGGGCTTGGCATAGTCGAGGGTCTACTGCCTAAAATGTTCCCCGGTACGTTCGGCGGGTATGGCAATGCGCCAGCCGGAACACTGGTCCCCAATTTCTGGAGCAAATAAATGTTCGGCGTAGGATTTACCCAAGGGTTTCAGGAAGGGCGGGAACGCACTCGCAACCGCCGCGCCAAGGTGTTCGACGCTTTCCAACGGTGGAAGGCCGACAACCCCTACGCGACTGCTGCTGACTTCCAGAACGCTGTTCGTGCCATTGGTGGTGGCGACCTGACGGTAGCCAACTCGCTCCCCGGCCAGCAGGCTATCCAGCGCATGGCCTCCGAAAACCAGCGGAGAAAGCAGGAAGACGACCTCCGAAAGAAGCGCGCCGCCATCAGCGAACAGCTTCAAATGCAGAACACGATGCTTGGCCTCGTCAGCAACGCCGTGCAGATGTACGGCGATAAGGTTGACGCCAACATGCTGTCTAAGCAGTTCGGCGTCCCTGCCGACATGATCCAGCCTGCACTCGACCAAGCACAAGCCAAGGCCGCACAGGCAAAGGCCGAGAAGGACCAAGCTGCTCAGCTCAAGGCGCTCGAGATTTACACCTCTACTGCAAACAACCTGATCGCTAATGGCAGCACGCCAGAGCAGGCCGCAGCAGCGGGACAAGCGGCATCCAACCGCTATCTCAAGGCGGCAGGTGTGGATGTAAGCCTTGGCAATGTCGGTGCCCCCAGCCAGTTCGCCTCAAACATCGACGCGGCTAACGCCGATCTGCAAGCGCAGTACGATGCGCGCGTCGCGAAAGAGGCGCGGGACGCGGCAAACTCCATTCGCACTCTGTTCGGTAGCAACGCTTCGTTACAAGACCTCCTGATCAACGACGAACAAGAGGCGATCAACGCAGCCTTTGCGTTCGCTGGGCTCGATCTGGACGACGATGTGGCGGCGGCTGTCCGCGCTGATCTTGAGGGGACCATCGGTGAGATGTCTCGTCAAATCCGTGAGCAGCGGGACAATGCGGCGGTGCAGACCATCACGCCGCTGTTCGAGAGCGCGCTAGACGCTGACCCGAACTCTGTCGTTGACCCACAGGCCGCCGCTGAGGCCGCAGTTAATGCAGCCGTGGCCCAAGGCATGCCCGTAGAGGTCGCTGAGGCGGCAATGCAAACCGCACTGAGCAATACCGAGCCGTCTCGCGCTGAAGAATACAACCGGCAGTACCAACCCGCCGACCCAGCCGACGTAATCAATGCAGCGATTGCAGGGCGAGCTCAGGCGGCTGGCGAAATCGTTGCTGCCATGACTGGCAAGCCGAACCAAAACGGCGTCACAATGTTCGGCACTGAACCTGTCATCACCGGAACCCTCGACCCCGCCCTCATTGCGGACGCCCTTTCGGACATCGACTACGACAGCCCCGCGCAGGCGCAAGACATAGCCACGTTCATGGCGAAGACCATGATGGATATGAAAGGTGGCAAGAACGGCGTCACGGCCACCAAAGACGAGTTGGTAAAAGCTGCAACGGAAGAGTTCGGCGTCGCTACGTTCAGTGGCTACCTCGCAGGGGAGCGGGACACCCTTCTGATGGAGATTGATGACGACTTCGCCAGCACTGCTGAGCTGATCAAGGTAGATTTCGAGCGTCAGGAAGCCATCGACCAAAACTATGGTGATCTCGACATCACTCGAGCCGGAATTGCAGAAGCCTCGGTCGGCACGAGATCGGAACGGCAAGCAGCGTTGGGGCCAATTCAGGCTGCACTGCGCGATATGATCGCTCAGGCGCGCGCTTACCAAAGAGCCTTTGCGCAAGGGCGCGTAGGCATTGGCAACATGACGGGCGTTGATCCGCAGGCAAGACTTGCCTTTGGAGTAGAGCTTGACCGCGAGGCGTTCGCCGCAGCTATCCAACAACGCATTGATGAACTTGAAGACCGTTATCTCCTGACGGAGCAGGCCATGGCCTCAAACAGCAGTGTGGTCAACACAGCCGACGCTGGCCTAAACCCACGCCGCATGGGTGACGCAAAGCCTATCACCAGCTTTATTACTGTTGGCGGGCGAGGTCGGGCCACTGGCAAGCATGTATCCTTCACCGAAGCAATCAATGCTGGGCCAGAGGCGCGCAAGCTGTTCGAGGACAGCATCACCGCTACGTTCGAGGCCAACGGGCAAAGGGTAGGCAATGCCTTGGGTCTTGCTGAAGGTGCGCCAACGATTTATGCAGCAGTCATGGCCGCCGTACCTGATGAGCGAGTGGTCACTGCCTTGGCGCAGGGCCTTGAAGCGTTCGACTATTTCCATGCAGCGGCACCACGAGGCCGGTCCAACTCGCAGACTAATGGCCGCTACACCTCGCTTGCCGCACAGCTCGAGCTTCCCGACAGCGACAAGAGCGGCGTAGTAGATCGCGCTGTTAGAGACCAGCACGCCCAATACTTCGCCCTGTCATGGTTCAGAGACGCCATTGCAGGCATGGACGAAAGCCAGCAGGACGCTCTCATTGACGACTTCATCAAGATACTCGAGGCCCTAGACCGAGGAAGCATGGAAGGCGCATCGCCTAATCTCCATGGCTTGATCACGCTGGATCTGCCGAGGCTGCGCGAGAGCGCTTTCTGATCGGGACGACTGAGCGCCTAAAACCATGGCACTGAATAACGACAACCAGTTATTCAGAGGCACGCCATGGCTTTCGGCTCTCGTTCCGGTTCTGCTACCAGCAGCACCCCTTCTTATGCTCGCGATATGGACGGCACTTCGCTGCTGCGAAACCCGTCATTCCTTGCTGACCTTCGTGACTACTACGGCAAGCGCGGCGTCTACATCGACGACGACTACGAGCTAGTCCGCCGCTTCCACCGTGACCAGACGTTCATGGGTATGAACACGCTGGGCGGTATCGGCGGTATCCTGAAGGCCAAGTCAGCCAGCAAAGAGAACCGAGCACAGCAGCGCCGCCTCCGTGACGCCTACCAAAAGCTGCCCATGTTTTTTGAGGATGGCGGCGTAGGCGCGGGCATTGCGACGGGCAACATTGCTGGCTCGCTGGTCCTCGACCCACTGAACCTTGTCGGCTTCGGCGCTGGTGCAGCGGCAGGCGCAGCAGGCCGAGTGGCCAAGGCAGGCGGTACTGCCGCAATGGCCGCGCGCTCTGCCGCTCGGGCTGGCGCGGTGCGTGGTGCCGTAGCCGAGGGCGTTGTAGGTGCAGGCTCAGAGGCCGTCATGTCCGGCATCCAGCAGGGCATCGACCTCGAGTTGGGCCTGCAAGACAACTTCTCCATGGGCCGTCTGGCATTCGACGCAGCCGCAGGTGGCGTCATGGGCGGCACACTCGGCGCTGGGTTTGGTGCAGTCGGTGGCGTAGTTGGCGCTCTCAAAGCCCACCGTCCAGCTCGTATCGCTGCGATGCAGAACCTCGACTACACCCCCGAGCAAATCTCCGCCCTGAGCGACGACCAGATCACGGACATCCTGCGCCAAGCAGGCATGAAGCCCGAGGAGATCGACAAGGCTGGCGCAGCCATGGACGCCGCTACTGGCCCGACGCAGCCCGAGCAGGCAACCGCGACTTTTGGCGGTGAGTTCGGTGGCTCTCGTGACCCCGCCCTAGATCGCGACCTCTCCAGCCCTGTGGCTGAGGGTGAGGGCGCGCAACTTGGCGGCATGGACCCATACACCCAGCGCGGCTACCGCTCGCTGATTGTCAACCTGAACGATGAGGAGCTTGCCAGTGCCAAAGCCAACGCTGTTGCAGAACGCCGAGAGATCGAGGCAGATAAAGCCGCCGACCCGGACTATGCACCAGAGGACGCCGAAGCCGACAACGCAGCCCTCAATCGCGCCATTGACGAAGAAATTGCTCGCCGTGCCGCCGAGCAACCAAAGGCAGAGGAAGCACCTGCCGATGGGGCACCGGCACAAGAGGGAGCAGAAACTGCTGATACCGCAGACGAAGCTCCTGTAGCCCCCAAAATCCGCATCCACCCGTCCACGCGCAAGCTGGCCGAGGACAACGGCGTAGACGTGGAGACTGTCTTTGCCGGACAGAAGCGGGTCAACAAGAAGCAGGTCCAAGACTACATCGCCGCTCGTGACGCCGAGCAGACGGCGAGTAACCCCATGATGGTTGAGGCTGAGGCCAGCCTGTCTCGCACCGTGGCCGACATCGAGACCGCTGGTGGTGACGTAACCAACCAGAAGGAAGTCTTCGCCGAGCTCGAACGTCTCATCGAGGACGAGGAGCTGCGTCGCATGGCGCAGACCCTCTACAAAGAAAGCCGTGAGTTCACTCAGAGGAGCGTCCGTCGCGAAGCCCCTGCTGCCCCAGCTCAGGGCGCGTCTCTCGACCGCGTTCAGAAGATGCGGGTTGCCAACAAAAAAGCCGACCTCATCGAGAACGACCCGAACATGTCGGAAGCTGAGGCCGAGCGCATTGCCACTGCATCAGTGCTTGGTACCAAGGCCGAGGAAGTTCCGAGCAACTTCGGCGAAAGCCGACGCGGCTCCAGCGCTGCACGCGCTGAGCGCGAGCTGGCCGAGGGGCCAGTAACCACGGGCCAGACCATCCAGCCTCGCACTGATGTGCGCACGGGCGAGCGCTACTACTCCACTCGCGTCTCGAAGATCCTGCGCCGTGGCTTCAGCGTAGGCGATGGCCGCACCGTCACCGACCGTAACCTTGTGCCCACTCGTGGCGACATGCCGCGCGAGGAGGCTGTCGCTCGCGCCAAGATGAACGCCGAGAACGGCACTGGCCCGACCTTGGTCAGCTTCACTGCCAAGGTGTCCACCCGCGCTCAGAACGGCAAGATCATCGAGCGAGGCGAGACTGGCTACGCAGATGGCGTGTCCGGCAAAATCTTCGCATCTAAGGGCGACTACGAAGCGGCGACCGGGCGCAGCACACTTGATGCTGGCCTGAGTGAGCGCATGCTGATCGAGGCAGACTACCAGAGCGGCAACATCTCCGCCGCTGAAGCTGCCCGCCTGATCGGCCAGCACGAGGCCAACGAGACCGCAGGTACGTTCAACTCTCTGCACTCGATCCCCGCCACCAAGGGCAACCTCGTCGCTGCCATCCGCTACAAACCCGGCGGCATCTCCGAGCCCGTCCGCATTCTGTCTCCAGCACAGGCGGCAGCAGGTAGAGGCGTCCGCCCAATGCTGGCTAAGACGGGTGGCCCGGAGAGCAACCCAGCAAATTGGGAGCTGGCCTACGTCGTCCGCCCGACCGAGGGCGGGCAGAAGGCGAAGGCTGCTGCCTTCGACGCAGCAAAAATTGAGGGCACCGTCGAACAGGTAGCCATCACGCCGCGAGCAGACGGCACCGAGGAAGGCGGCCCACCAGCCCTGAACGACATCGCTGAGATCACAGCCCCACTCAGCCCGGAGCAAGAGGCCCGACTGCTCGAGCTGGCTAGTCGTGCTCCACACGAACGTATGGCTTTCTCCATGGCGTTGGGGAGGAACCCGACTTACGGCCTGATCTGGCAGCTCCTGAGCTCGTTTCACAACCCACCTTGGCCAAGGACCGAGGCTGAGCTGGACGTGTTTCTCGAAGCGCTTGCCGAAGGGAGCCGACTGCAATCGGAGCTGTTCCCTCGTGGCGTGAAAATGCCCGAGATCGAGCGGACAAAAGCGATTGAGGAGCTGGAAAATGCGCTCGGCAAGCTCGATGGAGCAGACCTCAAGCTGGTAACAGCGCTGTTCGACGGCATGCAAACTGGCGGTGCTCCGCGCGTAGCGCGGTTTGACGGGCCGGTCTATTGGGGCCGCACAGAGAAAGGCGAAATTTCCTTAGTTGGGATGCCGGACCTCAGCGTAGAAGACGCAATAGACGCGGATTATTCGTTGCGTGCCAGAGGCCCGATCTTTGTCCACGAAGCCATGCACTGGCTGTATCGCCACGGCATGACAGCCAAAGAGCGTCAACTGTTCTGGGAAAGCACCCGCAAGTTCTACAAAGACGGCACGCTCGACATGGCCGAGCTGAAGAAGAAAGTGCCGGGTCCGGGGACGGCAAGGAACAAGCTCGACAGTCCGCAGGAATACTTCGCCAATCAGGGCATGATGTACTTCACGCAGCGTGAGGCCACCCCTGAGATGGTGGACTTCTGGCAGAAGATGGGTGAGCGCATCAAGCAGTTCATCAAGGGGATCATGGACCCGAACCGTGTGGACGACGAGCTCCGTCCATTGTTCGCGCGCCTACTGAGCGACCCCGAAGGCGAGCGCCACCGCCTCAGCCGTTTCTCCGAGCCGCGTCGTGACGAAGGTGTCCACATCTTCAAGCGCTTCACCGAGCAGGGTGAAATCGACCAGAGAATGCGGGCGGCGATAATAGCGGGTGACGATGCCAGCATCCTGTCCTCCGCTCAGGATCTGCTTGGCTACCTCAACTCGATTGGCATGAGCCGTAAAGAGGCCGAGTTCATCGCTCGCCGACAGAACGTCAAGCCGCGCACCACTGGCGTTTTCTACCCGGTCAAGAGCCAGTACCTGCAAATCCGCGTCATGCGTGAGAAGCTGTACGAGATCATCTCGGGCAACAGCGCCGAACACTTTGACGATGGCGTATACACCGATCTGGGCCCCGGCTTCCAGATCGAAGGCGGCATGGAGAAGGGCGACGAGCTGATGGCCCTGTACTTTGAGGAAGGCGGGATCAAAGAGTTGCTGGTCAAGATCGACGACCTGTACTCCTCGCAGTACGAAATCGTCGAGCGTGGCCAACTCAACCGTCTTCAGAAGCGCGGCAAGACCTCACTGTCTGCCGAGGCCACCGCCGAAACTCGTCGTCAACTCGCCCGCGCCGACGCACGGCTGGACCGTCAGCTTGCGCTGATCCAGCGGCTTGAGAGCAACGACACCAGCATGGGTGAAGCACTGCTCGACCAAGACGCCGTCATCGACGCCACTATGGACGGCGACGTAACTGTCTCCAGCATCCGCACCGTCCGTGAAATGATGGCCAAGGCCCATGAGCTCCGCAACGAGCCAGATGGCCGGGTCATTGCCCACCTTGTTGGTCGCCGCCTGCGGGCTGGCAAGCTCGATCTCCCGGCATCTGCTGCGGACGACGAGCTGCTGCAAATTGTCCGTGACATGGAAACCACCGATCTGGCCGACACCGCGTTCGACCTGCTGCGCAGTGAGCCATCAGCGGACACGTTCACAGATGACACGCTTGTTGCTGTCATGGCCGAACTTAAAAACCGGATCGACATCTCGGAGGGTATCGCCCCCGAAAATCCGTTTGTGCCAGACCCAATCGACCTTGGTCTGGTCAACCACTTCGGTACGCGCCCATCCGTCCGTCGTCTTCAGATGCGGATGGACATCCGAGGCGAGGGCGCAGAAGACCTGCGCACTATGTTCGGTCGCCTGCTGAACCTGCGTGGCAAGGGCTCCGCTGAAGCTGGCGACGCCAATCTGCCGATGGAAAGTGACGCCGCTGCAATCTCGGGGCAGCCCATCTCCACTGCCGATGCGCCCCTGCTGGAGACCAGCCTCCAGTTCAGAGAGTTGCGCAGTGCATTGCGCGGCGTCACCACCCGTCTACTACGCGGCGACGACAAGGCAATGGCAGAGCTCGCCGGTATGGCAACTCGAGCTGCACTGTCACCCAGAGAGCGCGATCTAATCGCTCAACTCGGCGACGACATCGGCGAGACCGTAGCCAAGCGCCTGCGCGGTGAACGCACTGGCCTCAACGAGCTGCCCAACCGTAGTGAGGTAAGCGACGCTTTACAACGCGCACAGGAAGCCACGGCCTACACGATCAACGGTATCGTCAAGGACAGCGGCATGCGCCAGCGCTACTGGCGCGCGCACATCTACGGCGACATGGACACGCCGATGGCCAACAAGCCACACGCTGACGTGTTCGACCCGAAGAAGCCAGTGCCGCCATCCATCGCAGCCGAAGTGGCCAGCGAAGTTATGGACGCTGGTGGCCTCCGCCTGCGTCGAGGCGTCAACGCCTTCACTCGTGGCACGGTCGGCGAGGGACAGGTCTTCTACGCTCAGACCCCCGACGGCTCTCCAAACAACACTGGCGGCGTTGCCTCCGGCGGCCCTGCCGGTGCAGCCGTCTACGTCTCCGCTGCTCCCGGCGGCGTACCTCAGCGCCGCAACATGGCCAAGGCTGTGAAGCCTGAGCTCACAGCCGAGTTGAACAGCCGCCTTGCTGCGCTCGAAGAGCAACTCTCTGCCGTGCGTGCTGCCATCGCCGATGGTGGGCCGCACGTTGCCATCCGCAAGGCAGAGCGAGCCAAGCTGCTGAAGTACATCTCGGCAGTGCGGGGCGCTCTGGCTGAGAACAACACGCCAGCCTCGAGCGTTACGCCGGTTGTCATCGCTGCACGCAGCCTTGCCGACCTCACAGAGAGTGCGCGCTACAATGTGGCCCAAGGCTTGCCAGTAGCGATCAGCGACTACCTTGGCCGCACCAACTCCAGTGCAGCGCAGTCCTTCCGGGCTGACATGATCGGCAAGACCGACCTGACGGGTGCCGAGCTGATGGACATCCTGTCTGGCTCAGTCGGCCCAGCTCGTATGGCGCAGATGTTCCGAGGTATGGGCTACGACGGTGTTCAGTTCCGCCGAGGTGCCTCCGACGAGATCGCTCTGTACCGCACCGAGCAAGTCAGTGCTCTCACCAACCCAGCCCTCACCATGCCAGAGATGGCCATGCCGACCGATACGCAGCCGCGTATCTACGACAGCATGGGCGATCAGATGGTCATGGCCATGAGCGGTGAGCGCCCCGACCCCG
>Ga0070749_10000379_pt1 | contig 29861 bp, 29 predicted proteins | sample VirMetDEL_Nov_18_FD_75180 | JGI IMG/M metagenome (GOLD analysis project Ga0070749, IMG submission 75180) | Aqueous microbial communities from the Delaware River and Bay under freshwater to marine salinity gradient to study organic matter... | ecosystem: Environmental > Aquatic > Marine >...
CGCCCTCGACCGGCTGGTGGGTGCCGGACGCCCGGATGCAGGAGATTCTTCACGCCCTGGAGCGTAAGCCATGAAAATACTCACCGCCGCCGAACTTGAACTGACCTGCGCCGTGGCCGGCTACGCGCCCATGGACGTGAACAAGTTCAGCGTCGTGGACCGGCGTTACGCCCTGCCAACGAGCGACTTCCTGGCCGGCGCGTTTAGTGCGGCTCTGTGGAGCTTTCAATCGTTCTTTGACGTGCTGCGATGGAGCGAGGAAGCCAATGACTGCGACGACTTTGCGCGGCTCGCCGCTGCCTTCGGGCAAATCTTGCATTACCTGACGCCCAACCGCCCGCCGGCCACGGCGCTGGCCATTGGCGAACTGTGGTATGTCCAAGACGCTGGTGGCGGCCACGCCATCAACATCGCCGTCTGTGGGCCTGATGCCTCCGACGTGGTTTGCTACGAACCGCAGACCCGGCAGGTGGTTAAGCTGTCCGACCAAGAGAAATCCCAAATCCACGCCATTCGCTTTTGATATGAAGAACTTGATTCTCGCTGCTCTGTTCGTGCTGGCCGTTGGCTGTGCCACGGTAGAGCGCAAGGGCACTATTCAAACCCCGCCGGTGGAATATGTCCGCTAACCAACCGACACCATGAGCACCATCACCGCACAGTCCGCTATTCAGAAGGTTACTGAAACGCTGTATGCGCCGTTCCGTTATAGCGGGGTCGGCATTCCAGAGGGCGTCCAGGTCAGCGAACCGGGATGGATTTACCGGGATACCAACACTGGCCTGCTGTGGTTCAAAAAGACCGGCACGGCGGCGACGGGTTGGAAGGCGTTGAGTGGAACGCTGTTTCTCGACACAACCCAGACGGGCAACATCGGCACTGGTGAAGACACCCTGCAAAGCTCAAGCCTCCCGGCCGGGATACTGAAAGACAACGGCGATTCCATCCGCTTGTTGGTTGTCGGCACGTTCGCCAACAACGGCAACGCGCGAACATTAAAACTCAAGTTTGGCTCGGCAACCATCCTTCAGCGAAGCAGCACAAACGGCAGCGGGGCTGCTATTCCGTGGCAGATTGAAGCCACGATCATTCGCACCGGAGCAGCGACCCAAAAGCTGGTTGTCCGTTATATCTGCTGGGGAGATTTGGCGGGCAACGAAAGCCTGACCTACACCACGGCCACGCAGGATTTGACGGCCGCCGTCACCCTTGCTGTGACCGGCGACGCGACCGCCACCGATGACATTGTGAAGCAGATGTTCCAAGTGGAACTCATGCCTTCCCCAAGCTAACCCATGATCCGCGACCCCGGCAGAGTGACCGACGGGTTCGCGTCCCTCGAACGGGGCGTGGACTCAGGGCGCAACCCTTCCCTGCTGCCGCGCAACCAGGCGGCATGGGCGGAAAACTCCGCGTTCCGCGGCGGATTCTGGACCCCACGCCCCGGCTGGCGACGGCTGGCGCTGATTTCTGCCAGCAACAGCACGGATTACACCGTGGCATTCTCAGAGGGGAAGTTTCAGGGCGCCGGGTTCTTTGATGACACGGCCAGCCGCAAGGGGCTGCTGATTGCGCAGACCGGCGGCAATCTTTACCGCATCGAGATCACCAACGCCGGGGCCGTCGTCATGGACATCACGCCCTCAAGTGGTGCGAACTCCTCCATCATCCCGCAGGTGTGGATGCAGCAGGCGGAGAATTACCTGGTGGTGCAGGATGGTCAGTCGCGTCCGATCATCTTTGACGGGTCCAGCACCCGGCGAGCGGAAGACGACGAGGTGCCGGTGGGCAGCGGGCCAATGGCGTATGGGATGCTGCGCTTGTGGGTGGCCATGGGTCGGAACTACGTGGCGGGCGACGTGGCGGGCGGGCCCACTGGCGTGCTCAAGTTCACGGAAAACGACTACATCGCGGAAGGCGGCGAATTTTCACTGCCCATGTCGGCCGGCAACATCACCGCCATGCAGTTCACCGCTACGCCCAACACGGCGCTGGGACAGGGCGAGCTGCTGATCTTCACGCCGGATGCCGTGTTCAGCAACACCGCGCCCGTGGATCGGGATGCGTGGAAGAACCTCGTCCAACCGATTCAAACCATCACCCTCATCAACAACGGGGCGCAGTCGCAAAACTCGACGGCGCTGGTGAATGGCGACGTGTTCATGCGCTCGCGCGACGGGATCCGCAGCGTCATTCAGGCCGTGCGCTATTTCCAGCAGTGGGGCAACACCCCCATAAGCAACGAGTTGAACCGCGTGCTACCGAAGGATGACCCGACGCTGCTCAAATATGTGTCCGCCGTGGAGTTCGACAACCGGCTGCTGATGACGTGCCAGCCGGTGCCGTTGACCAACGGTTGCTACTTCACCGGGGTCGCATCACTGGACTTCGAGCCGATCACCAGCATGGGCGACAAGCTGCCGCCGGCTTACGACGGCGTTTGGACCGGGCGACAAGTGTATCAGTTGGTGAAAGGCCGGTTCGCTGGCGTGGAGCGGTGCTTTGCCTTTTGCCGGAGCGAGACGGATGGGTTTGTGTCGTCGGTGCTCATGGTGAACGGGGGAAGCGGATATGTGTCGGCACCGATGGCAATCGTCACCGGCGGCGGCGGAAGCGGCGCCACATTGCAGGTGGTCATGAAGATCAATGCCATCACCAGCATCGCTGCTGCTGGCGTCGGTTACGCGATAAACGACACGCTGGTATTCTCCGGGGTTGGCGGTGGGCCATACGTCCAAGTCACCGGGGTTTCGGCAACTGGCGGCGTCACGTCGGTTTCTTTAATCAGCGGCGGCGCAGACGCATCAGTTGCATCAAACCCTTTAGCCACCACACTTGGCACCGCGATTCACACGGTTCGTTCGGCTTTTATTTCTGGCGGCGGCGGGGGCGGGTATGCTCCTGGCGACACCTTGACGGTGGTGGGCGGCACCGGCACGGCCGCCACATTTGTTGTTGCAACCGTGGGCGGCGGCGGGGCTGTGACTGGGGTTACCCTCACCAGTCCCGGCGACTATTCCGCGCTTCCCACCAATCCCGTAGCCACCGCCACATCCGGGGCCGGAACGGGATGCCAGCTTCAACTCGTCTTTGGCGGGAGCGGTTGCACCATCAATGTTTCATGGGCGGTCAAAGAAGTGAATGTGTTGACGCCGGGCAGTGGCTACACAAGCCCGCTACTCGTTGAGTTCAACACTGGTGCCGCCTCCGCCGTGGCCGTGGTGGACTACCGCATGGAGCTGTGGGAGATCACGCGCGACGCGAAGTTTGATTACGGTAACTCTGGCAATGTGCGAGCCGTCACCATAACTTCTGCTGGAACAGGCTTTACGTCCATTCCGATAGTTTCTTTTTCTGGAGCTTTGCTTTTTGGTGGCACCCAAGCCACAGCCACAGCGAAGCTCAAGGCCATATCAGGATCAGTTGCGTCTGGGGGGACGGGCTATACGATTGGCGACCTACTCACTGTTTCAGGAGGAACCGGCACACCGGCCACATTTCAAGTGGCAACACTTGGCGGAGGCGGGAGCATTGCCACAGTAACGCTGGTTTCTGGAGGTAGCTACTCAGCACTGCCAGGCACCCCATTTGCCGTAACTGGAGGAACCGGAAACAGCGGAACTCTCAACCTGACGTTTGGAGTTGAATCTGTAACAATGCTGACCAGCGGAAGCGGATACATGTCGTATGCTTCCCTAGCAATATCTGGAGGTGGAGGCAGCGGAGCATTGGGGTTTGCTTTAATGGGCGGAACACCCTCCGTGGAGGAACGCATCGAGTGGTTCATGGAGACGCCGAGCTACGGTTTCAACGACGGCAGCAATGCGGCGCAGTTGAAGCGGTTGGAAGGGGCGGACCTGTGGGTGGATCGCGTGAGCGGCACGGTGGATTTCACGATGCGTTACCGGCCCGACCAGTATCCATGCTGGAATCCGTGGCATGTCTGGCAGGCGTGCGCGGAGAAGTGCGTGGAGATCAACGCCACGGGTTGCACGGTGACAGCCTTTGAGGAACAGTATCGGCCACGCATGATTCTGCCGCAGCCGCCGGAATTGAGTGAATCTGTGGTAGCCAAAAGCATGAGAACCGGATACGAATTCAGCGCACGCCTGAACGTGGTTGGTTTTTGCCGGATCAAGCTGCTGCGGTTGCACGCCAAGCAGTTGTTGGAGACAGTGGCTCAACCGGTGGTGGCGGCAAGTGAAGCGACGTGTGGCGAACTTTCCTGCGAGTGCGATTGACGTATGGCCTGCAACGATTACAGCAACGGATCGGCCCCACAAGTGGTGTTCAGCATGGGCACCCTGCCGCCGGGATTCTGCCCGGACGGATACCAGGCGTTATTCGATGCGATTGCGACCTATCTGGCCGGCACGCTGCCCGCCAACTTCAGCACCTTCCTGATCCGCGACTCGACTCCAGCGGTGACAGATCGGGACAAGCTCTGGCTGTCCGTTGACCCGGCCAACTGCCGGCCGTTGGGCTTCTACCTGTATTCCACCACTCACGCGGCGTGGGTGCCCGTGGCGCAACAGGTGTGGAACGGTGACGCAGCCGGAACCGCCAACGCGCTGACCTGCACCTTTTCACCGACCCTGAAGTATCTCACCGCGGGGCATATGTTCATCGTCAAGGCATCGGCCACAGCCAACACGGCGGCGGCCACACTTAATCCCAGCAGTTTGGGGGCAAAAGCCATCAAGAAGCAGGGCGGCCAAGCCTTGGAGGGTGGGGAAATTCTGCCGAATGCGCTGCTGCTGCTGACCTGGCGCTCCGACTACTTCGAGCTGCTGAACCCGGCTCCATCTTCCGCCAGCCTCATGCCAGTCAACCGGCTCATCAATGGCAGCTTCGAGACAGACAGCGATGCGGACGGACAACCGGACGGCTGGGAGTTTGACGCGAATGGTGGCACCCCAGGCGGCGCGACCGGAGCCATCAGCACGTCCACCGTGGGTCATGGGGCAAAGTCCTACGCGATCAACGGAGCCGCGAACACCAGTGGATCGCTGGCCATGCTGGACATGCAGCCTTGCAAGGGCAACAACTCACCCACAGACACGGACGGGGAGTTGATGCTCCTATCTTTCTGGCAACGAACCAGCGACACGCTCAACGACGACACGATACAGGTGTCTTGGTATGACGCTTCAACTCCGCCAGCGTTGATTTCCAGCTCGACCATCTGGGCATGGGACACCACCGCCGCAGCGAACACATGGAAGCGGTTCTATGCGCCCATGGTGCCGGCCACTGGGGCGCGGTTCTTCAAGCTGACCATCATCGGCAACACGACTGGCGGCGGGATCGGCATCAGCTATTACGATGGTCTGGCGGTGGAGACGGTCACGTTCAAGCGAAAAGTATCCACCACCACTGCGGGAACTTACCCGTGGGTTTGCCCTGCTGGAGTGTTCTCGGTTCGGGCTACCTGTGTTGGGGCCGGTGGCGGTGGGGCTGGTGGAGCAGTGGGTTTAGGGGGAGGTGGTGGCGGCGGCGGCGGGGTTGCTGTGAGCATCGTCAACACGACTCCGTTGACCACTTATTCCGTGGTAGTCGGAGCCGCTGGAGCGGCCGGTCTGGCCGGTGGCGCTGGCGGGGCGGGGGGAAACTCCAGCTTCAACGGGGTGGTTGGAAACGGTGGGGTGGGTGGGATTGGTCCGGGCGTGCTGGGGACTGGCGGCGGCGGCACTGGACAATTCGTTACCAACGGAGGGGATGGAACAGGGCCAGTGGGGGCAACCGGAGGCAACGGAGGGTCATCTGCGAGCTTTGGCGGATCGGGGACGGCCGCCACAGCGGGTTGTTCACCTGGCGGCGGCGGGGCTGGCGGAACAGGAGCGGTCGTTGGTCTGGCAGGAGGAACCGGATCGGTGACTATCGAATACTGACATGGCCTGCAACACCTTTACATCTGGTAACAACGCTCAAATCAACCTCTCTCTTGGGGAGGTGGGGATTGATCCGTGCCCGTCTTCCATTCAAGGACTCGCGCAGGCCATCGTCAACGCGCTAACCGCGACGTTGCCGGGCAACTTTGGCACGTTCAACATCGGCTCAGACACCCCCACACCAGCCAACCGGGACAAGCTCTGGTATCGCGTGGATGCCTCCTGCAATCCGTTGGGCTGGTATCTTTGGACCGGAGCCGCATGGACGCGGGCCATAGCCCTTGGCAGTTCTCCCGGCGCGGTTGAGCACTTCTGGAGCACGGACTTCGCCAGCCTGACTGTGGCCGAAGCGCGGGCCTACATCAGTTACCGCGACACGGGCGATGCTTACCCTGGCTCACCCTCCACCACATTGCACGCCAACCCGTTTTGGCTGCTGTGCGACGGAACGACGGTGGGCGGACTTGCCACCCCCAACCTGCTCGGGCGTGTCATCGTTGGTGCCGGCAACGGTTCTGGGCTGACTGCCCGCGCCCAAGGCGACACTGGCGGCGAGGAAACGCATCTGCTGTCGGTGGCTGAACTCCCGGCGCACACCCATAGCGGCACAGACGGGGCAGCCAATCAGGCGCTTACCGCTGCCGGAAGTTTTGCCGGGTATGGCTTCCCCTCCCTGCCCTCTGCCGCAACTGGCAGCACAGGCGGCGGACTGGCGCACCAGAACATGCCGCCGTTCAACTGCATTTACCCGGTCATCCGCACCGCGAGGACCATCTGATGAAACTCACGCTCGGCCAAATCAAGTCGCCCTGCTGCAAGATGCTGCCGGGCATGGTGACGACCGACACGCGGCTCGTGGACTACATCAACGAGGCGTGCGAGCGGCTGCTTTACAAGGGCAAATGGCCGTCCTGCTACGGCAGCTTCTCCATTGCCGTCACCGACGGGCTGGTGACGTGGCCGCGCCAGATCGAAACCATCGAGCGGTTCGCCCACAACAACACGCCGGGCGTGGTGCAGAACGACTGGTATGAGTGGATTGACACCGGCTGGGGACTGCGCGACTCCGCCAGCGGTTACGACGGGCTGACGCTCATTGACCGCGGGACGAACTGTGTGTTCGCCAACGTGAGCATTGAACCGGGCGCATTTCTGAGGGTGAAGTCCTCACTCGCGGCGGATGTGTCCCCGGACAAGATTCTGATTCAAGGCTACGACCATCTGGGCAACTGGGTCCGCACCTTGAGCGGTGGGGTGTATGTGGATGGCGAGTGGGTGACGCTCAACGGCGTGAACTACGTTCAGACCGTGAACCAGTTCTCGCGCGTGACTGGCATCCAGAAGACCACCACGGACGGCTTCGTGAGCCTGTGGGAAGTGGACCCCAGCACGGGCTTCCTGAATCGGCTGGGCTACTATGAGCCGACGGAGACGGTCCCCAGCTACCGCGTCTCGCTGGTGCCTGGCATCACGCCGGACACTGACCCGGCCTACATCAACGTCATGGCCAAGCTGCGCTTCATCAAGGCCAGCGTGGACACCGATTGCGTGCTGCCCCCGAACCTGGCGGCGATCAAGCTGATGATCGCGGCCATCTACAAGGAGGAAAACAACCTGATTGCCGAGGCGAACACGTATGAAGCCAATGCCCTGCGCGTGCTGAACGAGCAGTTGGACCATTACCTTGGCGACGGCGCGGCACTGGTGGTGCAGAACACCAACATGGCTCCCCCGGTGGAAACAGTGATTTGAGAAAGGAAACACCATGCCATTTTTCGCACCATTGATTGGCGGAGCCGCCAGCGCACTTCTTGGGGGACTGCTTGGGGGCGGTAAGAAACCACAGATCCCAGCCTTCAAATCCATTGACGTGGATGCCGAGCAGAAGGCGGCCATCGCTGGCAACACCAAGAACTTTTCCGAGTCCGCCGAGCTGACCACGCGCACCAACGCCTACAATCAGGACGAACTGCGGCGGATGCTGCGCGTGGCGATCCCCAATTATGACGCCATCGTGGGCAAGCAAGGCGAGCTGGTGCAAAGCTTCCTGTCGGGCGAGCTGCCCAAGGATGTCGTCGGGCAGATCCAGCGCAACTCGGCGGAGCGGGCCGGGGCGTCCGGCTACGGTGGCAGCGGCATGGGGCGCAACCTCGAAGCCCGTGACCTTGGCCTGACCAGCCTGCAACTGACCCAGCAGGGATTGAATGCGGCGGAACGGTGGCTGGCCGGCACCAAGGCATTGGCCGTGCCGGGCCAGTTCGACGTGTCGGCCATGTTCCTGAGTCCAGCGCAACGGGTGAGCGCGACCGTGGCGAACAACACCGGCCAGTTCAACCGCGACCTGATGGCGGCCAACGTGGCAGCGGCCCCGGACCCGACCCGCAACGCCATTGGCAGCCTGTTCAGCCAAGTGGGGGGCAGCCTGTTCGGAGCGGGCTTGACGGGGATGTTTGGCGGAACGACGACTCCGGCGCTGGCTCCAGTAGGCACCTCCTCCACTGGCAACAGCATCTTCGGGCCGCTCATGCCCATTCTGCCGAACGATAACCGAGCCTGACCTATGCCCATCACCGACCTTCCTCCCTGGCTCACTGGCGAACAGGACCGTGGCTTTCTCCAAGGCGCGCAGCTTGGCATCACCGCCGCGCGCACCGGCACGGACATTGCCGCCACACGCCAGCAAATGAGCCAGAGCGGGGAGTTGCAGCCGTTTCGCGTGGCGGCGGCGGACATCGCCAACCGGATCAACCGCCAGCAGCTTGACCTTGGCGCGGCCCTGTTCCCGTTGAAGGTCCAGCAGGCAGAGTTGGCGAACCAGATGGCGGGCCTGCAAATCACCGCGCAAGGCTTTGGCAACCGGCTCAAGAGCGTGGAGGTGGACCAGACCATGAGTGACCTGCCGAAGTGGCTGGCGTTTAGCGAAGACCCCACACCAGAAAGAGCCGCTGCGTTTTCGTCCCCGCTTTTTCAGGGCAACGCGGCCCGCGTGCTGGAGTTTCGCGCCAAGACCGACGCCGAACTGGCGAAGGCCAACATGAACAAGTCTTTCTTTGGCAGCCTCAACAAGCTGTCCGAGACGGAACCCGCGCTGGCAGCGGAAGTGGAAAGCGCGCTCGACAATGGCCGGCTCACGCCCGAGGCATGGCGACGGCTGGGAGCGGCCACGGAACAGGCACAGCGCAACGCCGACGCGCGCAAGATCACCAACGCGCAGGAGTTGAGCGACATCATGGAGGGTCGGCAGATGAAGATTGAGCAGACCCGCGCCGATGCCCGCCAGCGGTTGCTCGACCAGCGGGCTGGCGACGTGGTGAACCAGTCCAAGGACGTGAACCGGCGCAAGGTGTTCGAGGCGGCGCTCAAGGTGGCGCGCGACCGGGGCGACTTCGAGGAACAGGACCGGCTGATTGCGGAGTTCCGCTCTGAATTGGGCGGTGGTGAGCCAGCGGCAGCCCCGGCGGCGATTGACCGTTTGTTGTCCGAAACCGAGCAGGAATACCAGCAGGCGTTTGTGGCCGGCGACGATAAGAAGGCCAAGGCAGCCAAAGAAAAGCTCGTGCGCGCCAAGGTGCTGCAACTGCGGTCGCAAGGGAAAGTGTTCAACCCGGACGATCAGGCGTCATGGAAGAATCTCAAGGAGGGCGAACTGGTCGTGTTCCCGCCCAATCTCAACTCCACGCGCGCCGAGGAGCGGGTTGAGCATGTCCGCGTGTTTAACGAGAAGACGCTCAAGGAAGTGATGGGGCAAAAGGCCGGAGAACTGGAGAAGGCCATCAAGTTGGACGAAAAGCGAAAGGCCGAAAAGGCTGAGAGTGAACGCAAAACGTCAGCAGCAGGAGCCATGTGGATGCGTTCTGGTCGCACGGGATCTTTCTAGCCATGCCAAACGACACACTTCTGGCGGATGTGGCTCCAGGTGAATTCGGAGCCGCGTTTGACGCATCACCGCTTTGGGAGCCGGGGCCAAGCCTGCCCGTGAAGCGAGGCGTGCTGGGCACCATCGGCACGTCACTGGCGCGCGGCACCGACCAGTTGCAGGCCACGGGCTTTGGTCTGGGAGCGGTCATCGCCGACACGCTGGGTGCGGACGAGTTCGCCAAGTCCTTCCTGCGGGGCTACACCCGCAACATGGCGGAGGCCGGCCAGAATCCGGCCGAGGTGGGCACGTTCCGCAACATCGAGGACGCGGGCACGCTGGGCACCTACATCACCGAGGCGGTGTTCGAGAACCTGCCCAACATGGCGGCCAGTTTTGGGGCTGGCGGCGTCGGGGCGATGGCGGCCAAGGGCGGGGTGTCCAGGGCCGTGGCGGAGCGCATGGCGGGTGAAGCGGTGGCGAAGCGGTTCCTCGCCAGCAAGGCGGGACAGGCGGCGGCCGCCAATGCGCGCGTCACTGGCGCGACCATTGGATCATTCGCGGCCAACGTCGGGCAGGAAACGGGCAGCATCGCTGGCGACATTTACGAGCGCACCGGGGAGATCAAGCCGGGGCAAGCCATCTTGGGCGGACTAGCAGCCGGCGCGGTCGAGTCCCTTGGCGACACCAAGCTCATCAAGCAGGTGTTCGGCGAGGCGGTGGAAGGCCAGTTGAAGAAGGGACTGGCGCGGCGCATTGGCGAGGCCGGCGCAGTCCAGTTCTTGAAGGAGGGCGGGACCGAGGCCATTCAGACCGTCATCGAGGAGGCGGCGGCTTACCATGCGGAGAACCAGCCGGACAAGCCGTTCTGGACCCCGCAGATGGTGGACAGCATCGTGGATGCGGCGCTGAAAGGCGGACTTGCTGGAGCGGCCTTTGGTGGCGGCGCACAGGTGGTGGAAGAAGTCCGGCGCAAGGAGCAGGCCGGCGAACTGCGCGCGGCGGCGGAACGGAACCGCCAGCTTGGCAACACCCGGACAGCGGCGGTGCTGGATCAGCAGGCCGACGAGGTGGAATTCCAGCCGGCCAGCCTGGAGCAGTTGAAAGGCGGCGCCACGACCACGACGCCCGAGGGCAAGACCGTGGTGGTGAACCGCGAGACGGGCACGACGGAGTTCCCGCCAGTGGAGCAGCCCCAACCAGTTTCCCCCACCGCCTCTGCGCCGACCCCGGCCGCAAGCGCACCACCAGCCGGAGCACCGGCTCCCGTGGCAGACGTGCCACGGACGGGGGAGCCTCTTTCGCCACCGCCGGCAGCCACCACGCCCGAACCAACCGAGGCCGCTCCCGCCCCGGTGGCTGCAACCCCACCCACGCCCACCACTCAACCGGCGGTGGCACCTCTTGAACCTGCGGCTCCCGCGGTGCAGACGGAGATCGTCGAGGACGAGGTGGACCCGAATGCCACGCTGCCGGACTTGGATGAGGTGGAGCCGGCGGCAACACCAGCGGAGCCAAAGAATCCGTGGCAGATGACGAGGGATGATTTCGTAAAAGCACACGGCCGCACGCCTAAAGGCATGGACCCTTCCGACCCTCGCGCAATCAAGAGTATTGGCGCGCGAATTGTGCGGCTAGCCAACGGCGACGTGTGGAACACCGACGAACACGGGCAGGAGGTTTATGCGGCGCTGTTGAGGGGAGCGCCTGTCCCTGCCGAAGTGCTGGCTGATTACCCGGAATTGACACGCCCCACTTCCCCGCCGTCGTCGGCTCCCACCGACTTGGGCGCAGGTGCCGCATCGCCCCGGCCAGTGGCCGGTCCTGAAACAAATGCACCGGCGGCGGGAATGTCCCCTGCTCAACAGCCGATTCCAACCGATGCACAACTTGAGCAGTTGACCGCGATCAAGACCGCTCGTGACTCATGGAAACGGCCAGTTGGCGGCCCAATCTATGCGCCGCTGTCAGCAAGCGGTGTCAGCAAGTCAGACTTCAGCAACCTGAAGAAAAAAGGATGGGTGGAAGACAGGGGTTTTGGCCCAACTGTGACGGTTTCTGGATTGATGCACATTGACCCGGAATTCAGAAAGTCACTTGAGTCCATTGGAAGACCAACTAGGCCGGAAGATGCAATACCCGCTCCCACTCCCACCCCCTCCACCGCCAAGCTCGACGCCATCAAGGCCAAGCGGGAAGCCATCGCGGCCAAGATGCGGGCCAAGGCGCGCAACCTCTCCGCTGGACTCGACCCGGAATACCTGACCCTCACCGCCGAGCTGGCCACGACCTACATCGAGGAGGGCGTGGTCCGGTTCGCGGACTTCGCGCGCAAGGTGCGGGCGGACCTGCCCGACCTGTGGGACAAGACCAAGGGCTATCTCCGGGGCGCGTGGAATGCCGTGGCGGATCAGGACAATCGCATTGCCGAGGTGTCCAAGGAGCAATCCCTTGGCGACATCACGGCAGCGGAGACGGTTGACACCGCTCAGTCAGTGGCGGCTTCGACCGCTGGCAATCCTGACGAGCAGGCCATCCAGCAAATCGAGGCGGCGCTGAAAGCTGGGCCGGTCACGCGCGGACAGGTGAACGGCATCATCGCCCGCACGCATGGCGGCACGCTGGCGAGCGGGGCGGTGGACGCCAAGCAGTTGACCGATCTTGTGGAAGCGGCCATCAACCGCATCATCTTGGCGGACCAAGAACGCTATGGCATTCGCCCCGGCGCGGCGTCCGCTCAAGACGTGGTGGCGCGGCTCAAGCTGCTGGTCGCCAACGCGCCGACGCAGACCACGCGCACGGAGGAGCAGAACAAAATGCAGCAGTTCTCCACGCCGCCGTTCCTTGGCTACGTGGCTAACTGGGTGGCGAACATCACCAGTGCCGACGTGGTTTTGGAGCCGTCCGCTGGCATTGGCGGGCTGGCCGTGTTCGCCAAGTCGCAGGGCGCGACGGTCATCGGCAATGAGTTGAGCGAACGCCGGTCGGAACTGCTCAAGCTGACGGGCAGCACGGACCATGTTCGCACGGTGAACGCGGAACAACTTCACGCCCGAATGGCCCCGGAGGTTGCCAGTGGCGCGCTCCCGCAGCCGACGGTGGTGGTGATGAACCCGCCGTTCTCGAACGCGGCCAACACCAGCCAGAGCAACACGCTGGTCGGGGCCAAGCACGTCGAGCAGGCGCTTGAACTGCTCCCGCCCGGCGGACGTCTCGTGGCGATTGTCGGCGAGGGCATGGCCGACGACCGGCCCCGGTTCAAGAACTGGTGGGCGCAGACCAAGCGAAAATACAACGTGCGCGCGAACATTGGCGTTTCCGGGGATGAATACCGGAAGTATGGCACCACGTTCGGCAACAACCTCCTCGTCATTGACAAGACCGGCCCCACGCCGGAAGGTGAAACTACAACAGGCAGTGTGGCGAAGGTCGAAGACCTGATTCCGCTGCTGGAAGGAATCAAAAATGACCGTCCAAGAATTGAACCGACAACCGCTCAACCGGGCGGCGGCGCTGCGACTGGAGCAGGAGCGGGAGACGCCCGACCCGGAGTGGCTGCACCTGTTGCAACTGGCAGCCCTGGGACTCGGGGAGGCAGGCGAGGAAAGCCAGCAAGTAACCCATCTGTCGGGATTCAACCGGGCAGCCAAGGCGGCAATGCGACTGCTGGAGTCGGAAACGGAACTGACGCCGGAGGAAGTAATCAGCCTGCCGCTGCCACAGTTGAGCGACTTGATACTCCACGCGCTGACACCGGCCCCGCCGAGGGACTGAAGGTTGAAACCCGCGACGACGGAAAGGAAGTCACGCTGGTCGGCACGGATGGTGTCTTTGCCGTCTATCAGCCGGCCAAGCTGAAAATCGAGGGGGCGAAACCACACCCGACGGAACTGGTCGAGAGCGCCAGCATGGCGAGCACTCCGCCCGTGGACCCGAACTACCGGCCCAGCATTCCACAGAGCGTCATCACCAATGGCGACTTGTCCGAGGCGCAGATTGAACAGGTGGTGTATGCGGGGCAGGCGCACGAGCAGATACTTCCCAGCGGTGAGCGGCAAGGCTACTTCGTTGGTGACGGCACTGGCGTCGGAAAGGGGCGCATCATCTCTGGCGTGTTCCTCGACAACTGGAATCAGGGGCGCAAGAAGGGCGTCTGGATTTCCAAGACCAAGAACCTCATCAACGACGCCAAGCGGGACTTGGGCGCGCTCGGGCTGAATCCCGACGTAGTGCTCGACATGGCGAAGAAGCCGGTGACGTTCCCGCAGTCGCAGGACGGCATCGCGTTCCTGACCTACACAGGGTTGTCGAAGAACAATCCCGGTTTAACGGCAGACAACATATTGTTGCCTTCTGACAAGGCAAACCGGATGAGGGGTTTGCTGGACTGGCTCGGCGCGGACTTCGACGGTGTGATTGCCTTGGACGAGGTGCATCTGGCGGGTTCAGCCGTGTCGGTCAAGGGCACGTTCGGAAGCAAGGATGCCAGCCAGCGGGCACTGGCAGTGGTGGACTTGCAGCGGCTCTTTCCCAAGGCGCGCATCCTCTACGTGTCCGCCACGGGTGCGACCGACATCACGAACCTTGGCTACGGCGACCGCCTTGGCATTTGGGGCGCGGGCAAGCCGTTCGCCACCAAGCAGGACTTCTTCACCAAGATTACGGCGGGCGGAATCTCTGCGATGGAGATTGTGGCGCGCGACCTGAAGGCGCTGGGTTCCTACCTGGCGCGCACCTTGAGCTTCCGAGGTGTTGAGCAGGAGCAGGTGGTTCACGCTCTGACGCCAGAGCAGCGGACGATGTATGACGAGATCGCTGCTGCGTGGCAGATGGTGTTCGCCAACGTGGACACGGCGATGGGCGATTCCGGCGCGAACAACAACAGCCAGGCGCGGTCGCGGGCAATGGGCGCGTTTTGGGGCGCAGAGCAGCGGTTCTTCAACCAGTTGCTCACGGCGCTGCAAATGCCGTCGGTGCTGGCCGAAGTGCGCAAGGACTTGGAAGCGGGACGGTCGGCGGTCCTCCAGGTGGTGAACACCAACGAGGCGACGCTGAACCGCGAGCTGGCGGAGCAAGACGAAGACAAGCCCACCTACGAAGACCTCGACCTGACGCCGAAGGACATTCTGCTGTCCTACGTGGACAAGAGCTTCCCAACCACGCTTTACGAGCCGAAGGAGGACGCGGATGGCAACGTGCGCTACGCGCCAGTGCTGGACGACAAGGGCAACCCAGTGCAAGACCCAAAGGCGGTTGCGCTCAAGAACGAGACGTTGGCGAAGCTCTCGCTTCTCAAGGTGCCCACCAACCCGATGGAGCAACTGCTGGACACGTTCGGCGCAGATGCCGTGGCGGAAGTGACTGGCCGCAGCAGGCGCGTGGTGTGGGGCAAGGACGAGAACGGGCGCAAGATTCGTGTGAAGGAGGAGCGCAACGAGTCCCGGCGCAAGGTGGAGACGGACGAGTTCAACGCGGGCAAGCGGCGGATACTGGTCTTCTCGGACGCTGGCGGCACCGGGTTCAGCTACCACGCGGGCGTTAAGTTCAAGAATCAGGAACGCCGGGCACACTACGTCATTCAGGCTGGTTGGCGCGCGGACACCGCGTTGCAGGGCATGGGGCGCACGCACCGCAGCGACCAGGTTCACCCGCCCATTTACAAGCTGGTGTCTACCGACCTGAAGGGGCACCAGCGGTTCATCTCCACGATTGCGCGCCGGCTCAACCAGCTTGGCGCACTGGTCAGCGGCGAGCGCAAGTCGGCGGGTTCGGGAATGTTCAGCGAGGAACAGAACCTTGAAAACGACTACGCCCAGAGCGCGCTCGACGGGATGTTCATCGAGGCGTGGCGAGGCAAGCTGCCGGGGGTGAAGTTCGACGAGCTGGCGAGAAACCTTGGTTTCATCCGCACGCGCATTGATCCTCAGACCGGCGAGAAAGTCACGGACATCACCCTGATTGACCCCAAGACCGGCGGCTTGAACTTCGACAAGCTGCCTGACGTGCCGCAGTTCTTGAACCGCATTCTGGCATTGCCAGTGGATCAGCAGAACCACGTCTTCAACCTGTTCATGGAGCGGTTGCAGTCCAAGGTGGAAGTCGCCAAGCAGCAGGGCACCTACGACCCCGGCACGCAGGAGCGTCATGCGCTCGCCATCCGCGTGACCAATGACGAAACCGCTTACACTCATCCGTCCGGGGCCACGACCCGGCTCGTGGACGTGGACGTGGACGAGGCGGTGAAACGGGCGTCGTGGCAGGACGTGTCCAAGATGACCGTTCAGCAGTTCGTCAGGAACAAAAAGAGCGGTCACATCTACGGACTAATCGAGGGTCCGAACATCACGGACGACAAGGGGATTGTTTCGGCCACCTGGCGGCGCATTGGCGTGCGCGGGCACACTCTGGCGAAGCAGTCAGAAGTGAAAATTGGTCCCAACGAGTGGAACAACTACGAGGCGGTGAGCAAAGACGCGGCTGAACCGCTCTGGAATCAGGACTTTGCCAAGACGCCCGACCGCAGCACGACACAAGAAACCTACATCGTGGGCGCGTTCCTGCCCATCTGGGACCGCATCGGACTAAGCCGGCCGCGCATCTACCGGCTGAACACGGACAAGGGTAACTTTCTTGGCGCACAGGTGCCGGCGGAAATGGTGCCAGAGGTTCGCCGCCGGCTTGGTGCCAGCCAGAGTGCGCTGACGCCAACCGATTTGTTTCGTGGCCTGAACAATGGGGAGCGGTTCGAGTTTGCGAACGGCTGGACGCTCAAGCGTTCCAAGGTGCTGAACGAGTGGCGCATCGAGGCCATTGGGGTTGAGTATGCCCAGCGGCGCGAGTGGAACAACTTCATCGGCGGTTACACCGAGCAAATCCAGTGGCAGGAGCGGTTTTTCCTGCCCAACGACGAAGCTCAAGCAACTGCTGCACTGGCGAAGATACTGGAGAAGACGCCCGTGCTCCAAGAGTCGTCCTCCCCCACCACAGACGCCGCCATCGCCGCCCTTGACCGGCTTCAACAAGGCTTGGACGGCAAGACCTACTCCGACCCGTTTCTGCTCACGCCCATCGCCAAGCTGGCGCTGAAGCTGGCCAAGGCGCTGCTCCAGGCTGGCCGCACACTGGAAGTCGCCATCCGCGAGGCCATCGCCCAAGCCAAGGCGCAGATGCCCGGCGAGGTGGTGGACGAGGCACAACTGGCCACGGCCATGCGCGAGGGCATCTTCGCCATGGCCCCGGAGCCGGCTGCCCAAGCCGCGCCCTACACTGGCGAGACGAAGGAATCCAAGGCCATGCGGTTGCTGACCCCGATCCAATACCGCAGCACGACCGACGCGGAAAGCGAACAACTGGCCAAGGACTTCATTGACCGCGTGCATGGGGGTGATCTGCGCGAGGCATTGCGGGCCGCGCGCTATCCGGACCCGCTCTCTGGCATTGACGAGCGTTTCGCCGCATTCGTGGGCAGCGAGGTGATGAACCGGGCCACGGAGCTGGGCTTGGCCAACAACGATGCCGCGCTCATCAAGCTGGGGGGCGAGGCCAAGGAGTTCACCCAGGCCATTCTTTCCAAGGGCGCGCAAGCCACGCAGGCGGGCAACCGGATCAAGAACCGTTCCATGGCATCAGCCGCCGTGCTGGACCTGTGGGCGCGCAGCGTTGACCTGATTGACCAAGAGCTGGCCAAACGGTTCCCCGACGTGACCAGCCACAATATCAAGGCATGGCTGACCGAGGCGGGCCGGCAGGCGGTCAAGGAAATGGCCCAGACCATGACGCGCACCAACGCCGTCACCAGTCGCGTGCTGCGGATCGTGGGGCGCGACGCTGGCGTTGACTGGTCCACCTTGTTCACCAGCAGTGCGGCGAACCAGCTCCAGTGGCAGCGCGACCTGTTCAACCGCATCCGCGAGCATCCGAAGCTCCAGAACTTGAGCGAGGCGCAGGCCGCGGAACTGACCAACATCCTCACCGAAGCCTGGCAGCGCGAGCGGATGAAGATTTTCCGGCGCGAGTTCCGCAAGCAGGTGATTCTGCCCGAGGTGAAGCCCAGCGATGCAGCCAAGCTGGAAGCCGCCGTGCCGGAACTCATCAAGCAGTTGAACCTTGGCCTGCTCGAAAACGAGGCGTTCCGCAACGCGCTGGCCCCCCGCTACGGCAAGCAGCCGGTAACCCTGGCGGAAGCGCGGGAACTCCATGCCGAGGCGCAGGCGGCCCAAGCCAAACCGGTCGGGCTGCAACGCGAGCAGGCCATGCGCAGTGTCCTCGACAAGATGCGGTTGCGCTCTGGCATTCCCCGCTGGGAATACGTTCAGGGCTGGTGGTATGCATCCGTGCTGTCCGGCATGGGCACGCAGGGGCGCAACATCCTGGGCAACGCCAGCGTGCTCGCCGACAACATGCTCGCCTCGACGGCGCGGGACATTGCCAGCGGGCGCCCGCAGGCCACGTTGGCGCGGGTCGGGGCCATGCTGCGGGGGATGCGCGAGAACGTCACCAGCGGCGAGTTCGGGGCCATCTTCCTCGAAGGCAAGGTGTCCGCCCGTGAAGGCATGGACATCGCACAGGCCAGCAACGTGCTGGAGTTGGCGGCCAAGGAAGCGGGCGCATGGAAATGGGTGCTACGCAAAGGTCGCTACGTCACCCGCTTCATGCTGGCCGTAGACAGCTTCTTCTATGATGCCGCCGCCGAGGTGGCCGCCGTCAACGAGATCATCGCCAGGAACAAGACCGCGACGTGGCCCGAAGTGCAGCAGGAGATTTTCGACAAGCTCAACCTGTCCCCGGAAAAGCGCGCGGCAGCCGAGGCCAAGGCAAAAGCCGAGGGCGTGACGGGCCGGGACTTCAACCGGCGCGTGATCGAGATACTGGAGCAGGATCGCCCCAGCGAGATTCTGGACGCGCAGCACCGTTTCGCGCTGGAGGCCACACTCAACAACGAGCCGCAGGGCTTGCTTGGGTTGATTGCCAAGGCGACGCTCTCGGCGCGCAAGGCTTTCCCTCCGCTGGTGGCAGTCGTGCCGTTTGTCCGCATCTCCGCCAACGTCGGCAACCTGCTGCTCCAACACAGCCCGTTCGGCCTCTACTACACGCTGGCGAACTGGAGCAATCAGGGCCAGGGCTGGGAAGGCCGCCGCGGTGGCGCATGGTCGGGCAAACTCATTGGGATCCGCCCGGACCTGACGCCGGAGGAATATCAGCAGTTGCGCGCCAAGGTGTTTCTCAGCCATGCCGCACTGGTGATGCTGTTCGCCTGGGCGGCCAGTGAGTCGGACGAGGATGAGCCGCTGATGCAGGTGACTGGCTCCATGCAGGGCATCAACCCCGACAAGCGCCGGCAGTTGGAGGAGCAAGGCATTCGGCCCTACTCAATCAAGTTCGGGGGTCGCAGCTTTGATTACCGGCAGACGCCGTGGGCGGTGGCCTTTGCCACGGTCGGCAACTGGATGGATGGCCAGCGTTACGAGGACCAGTGGGACGAGAAGGCATGGCTGGTGAAAACCGCCAACGCGGCAGCCGGCGGCAAAATGGTCGTGCTGGATCAGAACTTCCTGAGCAACCTCATGGTGTTTCTCGACCGTGGCCCGCAGCTCGCCAAGGACCAGAACGCGAGCAAGCTGCTGGCGTTTGCTGGCCGCACCGTTGGCGGCGCAGTCCCGGCGATGGGCAAGGAGGTTGAATCTTGGTTCGCGCCGGACGTGCGCAAGGCGGTCACGTCATGGGATTACGTCCAGCGGGAGTTTCCGATCCTGCGGCAGTCCGTGGGTGTGCCCGTGGTGAACGTGCTGGGCGAACCGGTCCAACGCCCGCGCTATCCGTGGTCATGGCTGACCAGCGAGGCCAGTGAAGATCCCGTCTGGCAGGCCCTTGGCGAGAAGGCTCAGAAGGGTGTTTTCGTGCCAGTGCCAAGCGCGGCCGCCACGATCCTGCAAAACGGCAAGCGGGTGAAGATGACGCCGGAGCAGTTCGCCAAGTATCAGGCCGAGGTGGGCAAACTCTACCGGGCGAAGCTGACGCGCGATCTGGCGCGGTTCGAGCGCATGACACCCGAGCAGGCTGCGGAATACTTCAAGCGGGAGTTTGAACCGCTGCGGGAACAGGCGCGGATGCGGGTGCGATAAATTCCAGCGGACTCGGCACACTGCACCCCTCCGCGTGGCAGTAGTCAATCGTCGTCTCCACCTGCGAATGCCCCAGCGCCTCCTGCAACGCCTTCACGTTCACGCCCCGCGAACCGGCGCAGCCAAGACACATAATTGTCCTCAGTGGATAGGGATAAGTGCCTAAGCCTGAGAACATCCCGCATCTTTTGAACCGCTTCCTCGGTGGTCATAATAGACGACTGATAGGGTTAATGGGTCGCAGAATCCTTGTTAGACCAACTCGCTGCGCTCGGCTTCGAGTGCTTTGAGTTCTTCATCCAGTTCCTCTTTCTTCCAGTCGAGATGCTGGCGACGCGCATAGACCGTCAGATGCTTTTCCCATTCTTGCGCCGTGTGGTCATAGACATCTTGCTCCACATCCTCCATTATGAGTTCGGCGGCTTCCTTTGGTTTCGCGTAGCCGATTTCTTCGGCGAGCGGCTGGAACGCATCACGCCACGCCTTTTCGTATGCCTGCTTTGCGTCTGACACCGCTTTTGCGGCCGCTTTGATTGTGTCTTGGAGTTGTTGGTCTAACCCGTCAGTGCAGCCAGCAGCCGCCCCGCGTTTCCGTTTCGTTGGTTTCTTTTTGCTCATAAGTTTTTGGTGTCGTCCACGCTCGCCATCGGGCGGCTGTGGCTGACTTCTGTGTTCGGCTGGGACTCCCGATCAAAACAGCCTTCTCTTGGCAGCCGCCCGGTTCCGCCGCATGCCTTGCATTGCCCGGCGAGCGACATGGTTGCGAAGTCTTCAACGAACCCATTGCCGCCGCAGTCCACACAAACCAAGGCAGGCCGAACAAGTCGCTGGAGGTAACGCGGCTTCTTGCTCATGGGGTAAAATCCTTTCCTTCAGAAGTTGGGTGCGGTCGCGATAGTCGCGGAGCCGCGTCCCTCAGCTTGGCGTTCACCTTGCGCGGCGTGCGCAGAGGCTTTTCACGGAGCCAGCCCATCGCGGCGAGGACTCGGATGGTGTTCGCTGAGTCCCTGACGATGCAGGTTTTGATGTGGTTCGTCGGGTCAGGGTTGAGCGCCTTTTCATCCTTGCGGGTGCGGCGCTCGACGGCGCGAGCAAGTTTCTGTCGTTGTGAGAAGAGCATAGTCGGAAGAGGTGAACCAGTCGGTAGAGAGGAACGGCGACAATGAAGTCGGAGACATGCCGCGCCGCGCCTCCGCTGGGTCGTTACCTCCCGACCGCCTTGTCAACCCAAGCGCGACACGTAAGCGTTCGATCCACCTGGGATCGTTTAACTCCCGCCCGCCGCATCAACTGGCGCGTCGCTGCCACTGTCTTGCCGAGATAAATCGCCACATCAGCGGTCGTCCACCATGTCTTTGCCAGCACTTCATCGCGTGTCATTGATACAGAATGGATACCAAATAATACCCTGTCAACTTCTTTGTTGTAAGTATCCGCAGCGCGTTGTAAGTATCCGCATGACTAAAACTGCCCGACCCCGCCTGGCCAAGATACGCACCGATTCCGCCCCGATCTGCATCCGGTTGCCGTTGCAGCAGCTCGCGTGGTGTGAACAGGAGGCGGCGCGGCTTAATTACAGCCTGAACAAGTTCGTGTTGATGTCCCTGCGCGGCACACAGGAGATGATTGAAACGCCAGAAGGCAAATCCATGCGCGAACCGGAGCTGGTGGCGCTGGCCCGCTTCATTCGCAAGCCGGTGGTCGGCGATGTGGCAACTCGGAAAGGCTGACCATGGCAAACCTCTACAAACGCCCCCGCTCACCATTCTGGTGGGTGAGCTACACCACGGCTGATTCGCGCGTGAGGGTGTCCACTGGCATCCGCCACGAGGGCAAAAAACAACCGCCTGCGGCCGTGCTGGAAGTGCGACGCGCCATCGAGGAGCGGATCGCCAGAGAAAAGTTTGGCGCGGCCCCGATGCTGCAACATCGCCCGGTTGCGGATTATCTGTCAGCCCATCTGGCAAGTCTCCATGGAGTGCGCCCGAGCACCATCAAGCGGTATCGCTTCATGGTGGAATCATTCTGCCGATGGTCGGCCCAAGAGCAGGTCGGCAACGTGGCGAGCGTGACCTATCCCGTGGCGAAGCGTTACGTGGAGCACCGCCGCAATTCTGGCGTGGGGCCAGCCACCTTGCGCGCCGAGGTGCGGTTCCTGAATGCTGCGTGGGTCGAGGCCAAGAAGCTGCATCACACCGAATTCGAGGAGAACCCATGGCAGTTCAGCTTCAAGGTCGAGCGCCAGGAGCCGGACCCGTTTACCGATGCCGAGCTGGCGGCGATACTAGCCCAGCCCATGCCAGTCTGGCTACGGCTGGCCGTGGACATCGCCCGTTACACTGGCGCGCGGATCTCCAGCATCAAAGGACTGCGCTGGGAGGATGTGACCCCCGAGGCCATCCGGTTCCGCATGAGCAAGACCACTGCCTTCACCGTGCCAGTGCATCCCCGACTGCTGGCTATCCTGAACCCCATGCCGGCCAGTGGGGCGGTTCTGCCTGAGTCAGTGCTGGCCAAGACCGATGGCTACATCAGCCAGATGTTCAAGCTGGTATGCCAGCGGGCCGGGGTGCCTCGTGGACACTTCCACCTGTTCCGCCACACCTTCGTCAGCCGACTGGCGCTGGCCGGCGTCGAACAGCGCGTAACCCAACTGCTGGCGAACCACAAGAGCGGCGACGTGCACCGGCACTACACCCACTCCAACGCCGCGGCACTCGCGCCGCACTTGGAGCGCCTGACCTATCCCGAGTGTGCCAGTGGTGTGCCGCAGCCGACTGTTTCCGTGTCTGATTAGTATTCGTCTGAATTCATTCGGATTCACGACGGCTTCATTTGTGCTGCGTGCGCTGGAGTGAGTTACGCAAAACAGGCCGTTTTGGGCGGCATCCAGAGAATGATCCCCCTGTTCCAGTCGGTCATGGGGAAGGGCGTGAAATCAACGACTTACAACGGAAGTGTGCCAGCGGTGTAACTGTGTGTCTGTTTGTGCAACCGCGAGCGTTGTGGCACGGTGGCGGGTGATCCACCACCGCACAATAGTATGAACAGGAAAACACTCAATCGCATCATCAATGAGGCAATTCGCCAAGCCGTTCAAGACGGGCTTTTCGCTCCTCAATCTCTTGCATCAACACCGCACGCGCGGCCCCGCCAAGGTGCCGACGCAGCGCCTCGTTTATCCGCTTGGTCTTGGTCCCGCGCGGTCCGCGAATCATCCGCAGCGCCGCCTCAACATCAGGCTCGGCCTGAAAAGTGAACACTTTAGTTTTTCGCTTTTTTACAACAGCCATAGGGCAACTTCACCTGATTGTAATACACTTGCAAGCGGCGTTGTGTTTTTTTTCTTGGCGTGTATTACACCAGTATTACAGTTGTCCGGCAATGAAACGTGACATTCGCAGTTTCGTGGCGAAGCCGGATGTGGCCTCGCTGCTGGAGAAGGAGATGGTGCGGCGCGTCGGTCGTCGCGGAAACCGGCGCGGCTTGCTTGGCCGCATCATCAACGAGGCGCTGCGCAGCCAGCTTGCTTATCTCAAGGGAAAGCGCGAGGCATGACCGCCATCACCCCCATGCCCATGGTCGTCGCCCGGTGGGTGGCGTTGCTGCCAAACGGCAGTCGGTTGTCGGGCACCGTCGAGATGCCGGATTGTGACGGGGCGCTGGAGCTGGCGCATCGCGCGCTGGTCGAGGGCTTGCAGTCGCGCGGAATCAAGGCAGCAAAGGCCATCATCGTGTGGAGGTTGCCATGAACGACTTCGACGCTGGCATGATCGCGGGCAGCCTTATTACGGGCGTGGTGGCTACCATGTTATGGCTCCTGCGCAATCGGGTGCAGGGCCGGATGAACAAGCTGCCGGTCAACGAGGACTGGCCAGAGGGAGGCCCGCGATGATCGACCGGGCATTGGGTTGGGATTATCCGGCGGGGGCCGAGCACGATCCGCGTGCGCCGTGGAACGAGCAGGAGGAAAGCGACGCGGATCGCCGCCAGCGGATTGACGCTGAACGCATGGACAGGGCGTGGGACAAAATCAAAGACGAAGCATGAACGACATACAAAAGCTCATTGAGTTGCTCCAGCACCACCCCGATGCAAGTCGGCCGGCTGGCGATGGCGACAAGGCCCGCGCGGTTGGATTGCAGTCGGTGCAGGTTTTTGCCACGGGTGAACTGCGCATCCTCTGGCATTGGGGCGCCATTAGTTTCGGTCCCGATGAGGTGGAACGGTTCAACGCTTATCTGCGTCATGAAGGTTGATCCGACAACCAAACTGTGCCCGTGCGGGCGGCAGGCGGTGCGTAAAACTGCCGGCATATTTACGTGCCAGCGGTGCATTGACTGGGATGCCGCGATCTATGGCACCAGCGAATCGCGTGGTGTCGCCGGCATCCGTCGGTTTTTGAAGCGCGGCCAGGCTCCGGTCATGGAGGAAGCCGAGGTGTTCGCGTGAAACTGCCAGCCCTGCAACCGCTGAAGACCAAGCTGCCCGATCTGGCCGGCAAGCTGCCGCGCATCATCGTGGACACGCGCGAGCAGACGCCGCTGGTGTTCACGCGGCTGGCCAGTGAGGTATCCGGTTTGACGACAGGCGACTACTCGTTCAGCGGTGGCGAAACCTACATGGCCGTCGAGCGCAAAAGCGTGGCCGACCTCGTGGGCTGCTGCATGGGCGTGGACCGGGCGCGGTTCGAGCGCGAGCTGCACCGCCTGCGCGGCTTCAAGTTCAAGCGGTTGCTGGTCATTGGCACGGCGGCGGAGATTGCCAGTCACCAGTATCGGAGCCGCATCGAGCCGGATGCGGTGCTGGGCACGCTGGCGGCGCTCGAAGTGCGGTATGAGGTGCCGGTCGTGTTCGCACCGACGCCAGAGGACGGGGCCGAGTGGGTGGAGCATTGGGCCTGCTGGTGTGCGCGCGAGATCATCACCGAGGCGAACCATTTGGCGAGGAGGATGAATCATGAAGAATTGGCTTAGAAAACTGTGCGGGTGCCAGGTTGGCTGGGCGTGGAGCGGGCGATGGGGAGACTTTGATTTCTCCCGGCCGTCCAGTGCGCTGCGTTGGCGGTTGTGCTGCGCATGGGAACGGCTTGAGCACATGCCAGCAAGGTTTTGCTGGCGGCTGGCCGACCTGCTTTCCAAGTGCGCGCACCGCTTGCGGGGTGCCAAGACATACGATCTGGGCTGGGGGATGCGCGGCAACCGGGCAGCGCATTTGGAATGCCGCATCAGGTTTGCTCTCTTGCCAGCACCGCAAAACATGGATGCCGACACCCACCAGCAGATTTTGGATGACGTTACTGAACTGGCCAAGATGGCGCGAGAAACATGGTGGCACCAATGATTACCGCCAACGACATCCGCGCGTGTGCCGATTACATGATGGAGGCAGGCGCGCCTGAACCAAAAGAGGACGTGTTGTTTGTGACCTCGTGCCGGGGTTTGCCACACTTCAACTACCTGAAGACGTGGAACGAAATGAACGGCACCCCGTGGCGGCTGACCATCACGCTGCCCTACCTCTGGCACCACACGCCGGACAACCAACCGCAGGACGTGGAGGTGTCGTTGGCTGCTTGCCGTCGAAACGAGCGCATCCTTGGGGCCATCAAGCGTGCCAGCATCGTCATCTACGAGCACCACGAGAACTACGGGATGTTCAACACGGCCATGTCTTGCGGCGAGACGCTTTGGCCTTTAACGAGGAAAGCGGGAAGCCCGCTGCCGATAAAACTGCCAGGGTGGAACAACCATTTCATTCTGGCCAAGGACCGACCAGTGGAGCCGCTCAACGCCGAGTTGTTGGCCCTGCACGGACACCATGAGTTGAACACCTTCGTGCGCAACTGTGAGCGCACCAGCTTTGGCGACTTCGCCGGCTGGTTCCTGCGCCACTGGCGTTCCCGCCGCCTGTTCTGGACGCACAACCATCCGACCAACCTCTACACGCTGGAGCTGTTCCAACGCATGAACGAGAAGTTCCTGCATCTGAACCTGACCGCCGACTTCTGGAATGCCGTGCGCGGCATGGACCTGTTCCAAGAGAATCACACGGAAGTGACCGACATGGACGTGGACGCCTACGGCATTGCGTGGAGATAACCCTTTTCCGGCACGGAGCCGGAACCGCGAGCCGACGGCAAACCTCGGCCAGAAAGCAGAGACAATAGTATGCCTAAGATTGGAGAGATGAAGAACAGCCGGTTCCTGACCCAGCATGACGTGGGTGAGAATGGCCGGGTCGTGACCGTGGCGAGCGTTGATCAGCAGAACGTCGCGCCTGAGAACCAGCCCAAAGAACTCAAGTGGGTCATGCACTTCGAGGAGGAGTGGGCCAAGCCGCTCGTGCTGAACCGGGTCAACACCGAACTGGCGGCCAAGGTGCTCAAGTCCGATGACACGGACGACTGGGCTGGCAAGCAGCTCGTGGCCTACCAAGACCCCACCATCAACTACGGTGGCAAGGTCATTGGCGGCATCCGCTTGCGCGCGGTTAAGCCGGGCGACAAGGGCGACGCTGGCCATGAGCCTGAATCGCCCAAGGCCAGCCCGGCCGACGCCATCAACGCCGACAACTACGGCGATGTGAAGGTCCACGTCGGCAAGTGCAAGGGCCAGGCGTTGCGTGACCTGACGCCGGAGCAGTTGACGGCCATCGTGACCAACTGGCTGCCGGCGGCGAAGGCCAACAGCAAGCCCACGGCGGACGACCAGCGGCTCATCAAGGCGCTGGAACTGGCGACGGCTCCCAAGCAGAACGACGACAACGTGAACTTCTGATATGAGCACTCCGCAAAAGAAGTCCGACACCAAGAAGTGCAAGCGGTGGCTGCGCGTGCAGCAGAAGGAGGCCAACCCCAATGAATAGTTTCCCACAACCGCAGTGTGACGCTGTGCCGGTTGCGCGTCGCCGCATTGGCAAAGTGGATTATGCAGTCATGTCCACCGGAAGCCTTGTTCGCCATCGGCCGCTCAGGCCGTGGAACTCCAAGGCGGAACGCAAACTGGTGCTCAAGCAGCGCCGTGAGGAAAGGAGCCAGCCATGACCTCCATTATCTTCGACATCGAGACTGGCCCGCTGCCAGACATCAAGCTCGACGCGCTCATGCCCGAGTTCGAGCCGGCAGCGAACCTGAAAGACCCGGACAAGATCGCGGCGGACATCGCCAAGAAGAAAGCCAAGTTCAAGGAAGACGCGGCATTGTCGCCCCTCACGGGTCGCGTGCTGGCCGTGGGTTTCCAGCCGGACTTTGGCGATCCTCCGCTGATTCTGTGCGATGACGACGAGGCCAAGCTGCTCGACTCGGTGTGGCGACACTTCCGCACCGCCGGGGGCACGCGCCGGCCCACGTTTGTGGGTTTCAACATCCTTGGGTTTGACCTGCCCTTCCTTGTGAAGCGGTCGTGGGTCAACGGCGTGGAGATCCCGCCCAACGTGCGCCAAGGGCGTTACTGGGCCGACTGGTTCGTGGACCTGCGCGAAATCTGGCAGCTCGGGGACCGGCAGGCTGCCGGCAGCCTGGACGCCATCTGTCGCGCCCTCGGGCTGGGCGAGAAGAACGGGAGCGGGGCGGACTTCGCCCGGCTCTGGAAGGAGGACCGCGAGCAGGCCGTGAAGTATCTGCTCAACGACCTCGACCTTACGGCCAGGCTGGCGGCGCGGCTGCTGCCCATGGCCAAGTAGTATCCGGTTGAAACCACAAGTATTCCCTCCCGCCGTGCGCGGACACAACCATGCAGAATCACGCCGTAGTAACGATTGATGCTGCGTCCGTGCCGCCGCCTGTCGCGGCAACGGCGGGAGGGTTTTACTATAACGAGAATGACCCCAAGGCGGCCGCGTGGCTGCGCGAGCTTATCCGCCAAGGTCATATCCCGAACGGAAACGTGGATGAGCGCAGCATTGTGGAGGTGAAGCCAAGTGAACTCACAGCTTACATTCAGTGCCATTTCTTCGCCGGAATCGGCGGGTGGCCTTACGCGCTTGCCCTCGCAGGCTGGCCAGTTGATCGCCCCGTCTGGACCGGAAGCTGCCCGTGCCAGCCTTTCAGCGCCGCTGGCAAAGGACTTGGCACCGCCGACGAGCGACACCTGTGGCCGGTCTTCGCCAACCTCATCCGCCAGTGCCAGCCTCCAACAATCTTTGGCGAGCAGGTTGCGAGCAAAGCTGGGCGTGAATGGCTCGCCGGAGTATTCGCTGACTTGGAAGGAATGGGCTATCAGCGGGCAGGAGCCGATCTGTGCGCTGCGAGCGTCGGCGCGCCCCACATCCGGCAGAGATTGTTCTGGGTGGCCAACGCCGCGAGCGGAAGACTCGGAGTTCAGCGGCGAGAGAGTGAGCCGGGGAAGGTGCGACACGCTCACAGCGGTGACAAGGCTGACCGGCTGGACATCCCCGATAGCCAGCGAAGCACGCCAAGGATTTCAGGACCGCAGGCGGGGCATGAAGGGGACACAAGAATCGCTGACCACGCAGGCGATTCTGCATCTACCCCCCCCCATTTACTTCACCTGCGGATGGGTTACGCCGAGTTCACGCGACTGGAAGGACACTCCCGGCATGAGCACGACGGGGACCAATCCAGACGGAACGACGCGCGAGCGGAACGACCAGCTACCCCGGCAGGCAGCCTTAGCGCATGGGGAAACGCCGACGTGCTCTGGTGCCGAGACAACAAAGCGCGGCGCGTTGAATCCGGCACATTCCCGCTGGCTCATGGGATACCCGGCCGCGTGGGACTCCTGCGGGGCTACGGCAATGCAATCGTGCCGCAAGTCGCGCAAGCCTTCATCGAAGCCTTCCTAGCCTGCCATGACTGACTTCCTCACCCTCGCCGACTCTGGCGTGAATATCTTCCTCACCGGGCAAGCCGGCACGGGCAAGTCCACGCTGTTGCGCCAGTGGCTTGAGGCGGGCGGCCGGGATGCGGATGTCGTCGCGCCCACGGGCATTGCGGCGCTCAACGTCAAGGGCATGACGCTGCACCGCTGGGCGGGCATTGGCCTCGGGCCGCAGCCGGGCGAGAGCCTGGACGAGTTCGCCGACCATCTGGACGAGTCAGGCAGCCGGTCGGTGCGCGAAGCTCGCCAGAGGATTCGCCAGTGTCGCGCGCTGGTGATTGACGAGGTTTCGATGCTGCCGGGCCGGCTCATGGACTTCCTCGACCTGTGGCTGCGGCGGTGCCGGGACCGGATTGCGCCGTTTGGCGGCATCCATATCATTGCCACGGGCGATTTCCTGCAACTGCCGCCCGTGCGCCGGGATATGCAGACGCCACACGACTGGGCTTTCGCCAGCGAATCGTGGCAGCGGGCCAGCTTCCAGACGGTCAGGCTCACCAAGGTCTGGCGACAGGACGAGCCGGAGCTTTTATCCGCACTCAACGACGTGCGCCGGGGCCGACTCACGCCGGCATCGCGCGCCACGCTGGCGGCCTGCGTGCGGATGTTCCCGCCGGCCACACTCACGCGCCTCTGCACCCACAACCGGGACGTGGACAAGGTGAACCGCGCCATGCTGGACGATCTGCCGGGGCCGGAGCGGACCTATACCGCTGAGTTCACGCCGCCGGGCGATGACCGGGTGCGGGAATGGTTCACCAAGAACAGCATCACGCCGCTGGAATTGAGCCTGCGCGCGGGTGCGCGGGTCATGTTCACGGTCAACGACGCTCAGGGCCGGTTCGTGAACGGGACCACGGGCAAGGTCGTGCGCATGTCGCCGTTCAGCGTGGACGTGGAGACAGATGACGGCGCGCTCGTGGGTGTGGATCAGTTCGAGTGGAACCAGAGTCCGCGCGACCGCCGCGGGCCGACGATGAGGCAGCTTCCGCTGCGCCTCGCCTACGCCATGACCATCCACAAGGCGCAGGGCACGACGCTGGCAGGTGCCTACATTGACATCCGGGCGGCGCTGGAGGTTGGGCAGACTTACGTTGCGCTCAGTCGCGTGAAATCCCTGTCTGGACTTTGGTTGAAGGCGTCTCCCAAATTC
>Ga0070749_10000383_pt1 | contig 29648 bp, 45 predicted proteins | sample VirMetDEL_Nov_18_FD_75180 | JGI IMG/M metagenome (GOLD analysis project Ga0070749, IMG submission 75180) | Aqueous microbial communities from the Delaware River and Bay under freshwater to marine salinity gradient to study organic matter... | ecosystem: Environmental > Aquatic > Marine >...
GCATTAAAAAGTCAAATTACACAAGAAGGTATAGAAAGAGAAAAACTTTGGATTGAACATTGGAAAAAAGGTATTGTATATTTTACTGATAGAGTAAGAGAATCTAGAGTATATGCTGGAATAGATCAAATAGAATATAGTAAAAATGTTGATATTATTATAAATTATGAAAATTTAAATGAAGAGTTTCAACAAATTCAACGTTTAGTAAATAAGTTTAATCCACTAGAAAATATTAATGTAACACCACCAAAAGCTAAAAAATTCACTGAATATACTGATGAATATATTAAATGCATTCAAAGGAATTACGCTGAGGAGTTAGAACATTTTAAATATACGCCATATTAAATTAGGAGAAAAATATGGGAAAGTACAACGGCAAAGTATCAGCACAATACAATCCACCTAGAAAGTGGATTCTAGAAAAACCTCTGAGTTACACCAATCAGTATATGGATGTTTCTTCTCTTGGGGCAGTTGGCATAAGGGTAAAAGAACTTACAGTAACATGTGATGTAGGATTCGAAACAGACTTAGCATCTGTACCTAGAGCATGTTGGGCATTAATTGCACCTTGGGACGTAGCTCGTGCTGCGATTATTCATGACCTTCTATATAAGAGAATTCGTCAGTATCGCAAAGCCCTTTATCCTACCAACAAACAAGCTGGATTAGTTGAAGACAAAGAAGTCATTAAGAAAGCAAAGAAAGCAGCGGACAAAGTATTTCTAATGGCTATGCTTGATGCAGAACCATCTGTTCCAAAATGGAAAATCTACTCTGCTTATTATGCAGTTGCGCTTTTTGGCAATGGTTCTATTGTTCCACGCGAAGGCGACTAAATTGACTTATTTTTACAAACAATAACGCCTAGTGATTTTGATTCAAAATATTTGTCATCGCTCAAATACTGCGCGTGTTGTGGAGTTTCTTTTTTCGTCCAAATATTGCGGACGGTAATCAGAACTTTTGAACATCCATTTTTATCGTTTTGAGTTTTTTGAATAACAACTGTTTTGTTGAGGGATTCACTTAAAAAAGGTTGGAATCTAAGTATAGACTCTTCATATTCTGGTACACCAGAATGAATAAATCTACCTAGATTCCAATCATCATTCCAATTAAAAAAAGCATTAATACATAAAATAGAACAAACAATAAATTCCATTATTTCCCTTCTAGAACTTTAAAGTTAGTTCCTTTTGTTACATAGATTTTTTCACCGTTTTCTACGCTCCATAAAATCCAATCACCATTAGGTTTGTGCTGTATAATTAACATCGTTCCATTATAAGATGTTCCTAAAACTACTCCATTAGTATATTCAAGTTCTGTGTTTGCGCCGAGAACGCAATTCACTTCAGGTTGGTTTTCAGGTATTATTAGAAAAAACCAAGTTTTTGAAACTCTTTCTTCATATATATAAATTGGTTGAAGTGTATTTGTATCAAAAGCTGAAATTGTTTTTTCAAACTTTCTTTGATTGAAGAAGTTTTGTACTTGTTCTTTTGTAGCACAAAATGCGACTTGCGCGTTTGCGCTTGAAGTGGCAAACAGGAATAACCCGAATGCTATGAGTAATTTATGAATCATATTTCCTATTTCCTATTTTGTTGTTGCAACAAAAACTCCATCCCAATCTTCTGGTAATTCTTGAAGTTTAAGTTCTTGAATACGGGATATCATAATCTCATAGTATAATTTTAATTCTTCATCGAATTCAGTCTTCATAGTATTTGCCCATTGTTCAGCCATCTCCCAATCTTGATTTCTATAAAAATCTAAGAAGTTCTGATGTTGTTTCAATTCCATCTCATAAGACTTTTTATTCAATAAACCCAAAGACGTATAAATTGTTACTCCCTCTGTTTTTCCTTTTACTGCAATCTTATCTAATTCTACGACTAGAAAATCTTTATGCATATCTCTTGCAGTTTCTTCGCCAATTACAATCTTAACTCCATATCCTTTAGATTGCCCTTCTAATCGAGCTGCTAAGTTTACTGCATCTCCCAAACAACTATAGTCAAATCTTTGATTACTACCCATGTTGCCAACAACAACATCACCAGTATTCAAACCAATACCAATATTAATGGGAAGTAGATTCTCTTTCTCTAGTTCTTTGTTCAATTCGTTTAGTTTTTCCATCATCAGATGAGAAGAGAGAATGGCTTTTCTTCTTTGATTCTCTACATCAAGTGGTGCGTTCCAGAACGCCATAATGCAGTCTCCCATATATTTATCAATTGTACCGTCATTTTCCATAATAATAGTCGTCATGGGAGTTAAAAAACGGTTGATAAGTTGCGTTAATCCTTGTGGATTCGTCTTATATTGTTCACTAATAGGTGTAAATCCACGAATATCACAGAACAATAGAGTAAGTTCGCGTGTGTCGCCGCCTAATTGTAAAAGACCTGGATTCTTTTGCAGTTTCTTTACCATCGCCGGAGCAAGGTAATGTTCAAACTGTTTTTTAATCTCTTGCCTTTTCTTAAACTCTTCCATAAAACGCATGAAAGCTGAGATAGACCAGATAAAGAAAATGGAAAGTGCAGGATAAGACCAGTCAATTAAATAACCATAATGATTGAAAAGATACGCACTGCCGAAATAAGTTCCCACAACAATTGCTGCAGTAATCAAACTAAAAAACCATGGCAGTACTAAAACTACGCCTGCTACAATTACTCCACCTAATACAATAAAAGCAAGTTCAGCAAAAGTAACCCAATATGGTGCTGTAATATTCGTGCCTGTCATCATAGTTGTAAGAGAAGTCGCGATTACATCATGACCACCGATAACACCAATCGGTGTTGCTACAGGATAATCTAATCCCGAAGCAGTAAGAGATACGATTACTATTTTTCCAGTAAGGTCTGGTAGTTCTTCATGTAATGGATATACATTCGTCTTATAACGAAAGTCAATCCAAATAGATCCTGATTGATCTGTTTGAATAATAGAATACTTTGGTATACGAAACGCTTCTACACCTGCTTCTGTGGTTTTGATTTGATAACTAATATCACCTGCTGCAACTCGAAGTGTTTCTAAAGATATTGATGGATATAGATTTCCGTCAATCTGAATTGCTAAAGGAAGTCTACGAACAACACCATCGCTTTCAGGCGAAACATTTAACATACCTACACCAGATGCATGTTCTCCTATTGATGCGATGGGTCCAATAGCAGTATCATATGCATACAACCACTGAGTCCAATCAAGACCAATCATGGATACTCCGCGTGGAACAGGATTACCTTGTGATTCATTAGAAGGTATTTGACCAACAATCACAGGTGCTTGTTTCAGTATGTCTACAAGAATATCATCTTCGCCAAATCTATCCTCTTCTGAAAAAAGCATAGGCATGACTACAAGCCCAGCTCCTGCAGAAAAAATACGAACTAACTGTTCTGCTATCAAACCTCTTGGCCAAGCCCATTGACCGTATTGACGAATAGTTTCATTGTTTATTTCTATCGTAACGATATCATCAAGTATTACTGTTTCTAAGTTTTGCTGATGTACGTCAAGTGCTTTCATTCTAACTGCTTCTAAAAACCATGGGTCAGAATAACGAATAGCAAATGCTGCTATGATTGCTATAAATGCTACAATCCACTTTTTCATATTACTGTCCTTGTGTTACGGATACAGAGCATCCACCAGAAGTTTGACAGTCTTGCGTCAAACTATATGATTGTGCCGTAGTACCTTGTTGCAACATGTATAAGTTTGTAGCATACGAACCACTTATTGACACTGTTGCACTATGAGTGGCATTTCCCTTTTGTATCATATCAACATCATTATTAGAATTGTTGATGGTTAAATTCAGTGTTTTGTCTTGATCGCTTTCTTGTCTTGTGTAAACGTCATTACCACTACCATATATGTAAGTAACATTTGAATGTTCATGTCCTGAGTTATTTGCTCGTTGACTTCCCAAAAATATATTGTTTGAACCGTGAATATCTAACCGTGTAAAATGCCCACCATACTCATAATCATCTATACTATGCAGTGTTCCGTCAGCATCAACTCTGTATCCTTGATAGAACTCAACATCATTAGAATTACCTGCGATATGAAACTCAAATCTATCACCACCACACGGAGATTGATTACAAGTCTGTGTAACATTTAGAGTATTGTTGTCACCATCCAAGTCACCACCCCACGCTGCGCCGCTACCCCATAAGGAAGTGTAACCAACATAAGCACCATCTCCTGTCTGGTCGATGTCTACTGTATTACTCGCACCACCAAAACTGAAGTTTACTCCGTTGTTGCTACCATCTATAGATACCGTAATGTTGTTTGAGTTACCACTGGTAACCTGTTCAATAGTAATCGCATTGTCTGCAAATGATTCAGTTTTGATTAATAACAATAATACTATCGGTAGCGTTTTCTTGAGTATAGAGCGTAACATTGCTGCCTGCCTGATTAAGTTGTAATTGAACTGGTGCATTTTCATTTAGAGTTACTTGAACAATACGATTATCAAACATTCGATATATTACCCATTCGCCTTCACGAATAATTTGTGTGTTACCTTGTTCATAGATTCCAGGTTGTATAGGATTCGTTGTAAATCTTGCAACCTCAGCAAAAATCTTAGCGTTGATTACGTCTAGAATATTTGCAAGTAAATCCACGTCGAGTAGATTAAAATCGAGCCTTGTAAATACAAGCTCATCCTTATCTAGATCATTATTGTCTAAAAGATTTACATCGAGTTCGTTGAAATCTAAAACATTACTTTCGCTAACGTATTCTTCTTTCTCTTTGGGTTTTCGAATAATCAAAAGATTGTTAATCTGCGCTTCTGTGAGATCAAGAAGAACTGGAGGAGTAGGTTCTTTTTCTCTTGCTCCAACAACAGTAGCCTGAAACGCTTGATTCAGAATGACTTGACCAATATCTGACTCTACCACGATTTCACCAACAGTGCCATCAGCATTCGGTAAGAGGATTACAAGTGACTTACCGACTTCATCTACTGTCATGCTAAATGCTGTCCCGCGCACACCTATGCGTGCGGTAGGCGTGCGTATGGCTACTGCTTGACGATTATTTTTTGCAATCAAACCACTTGCATATTTTACTGTACCGAGAGTTACTTTTAAACCTAACTTGCTAGAGTTAGGATTAGAACTATTATACACAAACTCATCTATAACCAGTTTGCTATGCTTTTCAATCTTAACTTTCGTTTTATCATCAAAACCAATACCAACCACACCTTCTGCAGTGCGAATGTCATCCATCATCTCAATGTCGAGATTCTTCTCAACATTAAGTTTTTCCTGTTCTCTTAAAAGTTCTGCAGAACCTGTTTGTTGTTCAACAGTTCCTATACCTGCAAAACTAATCTGACACTGTAATAGTAATAGAAGAACTACTGCCGTTAGTCGTAACATCTACTGTACTCGCCTCTGCTCCTGATTGCGTAACACTCATTGTATTACTTGATCCAGTAATATTCAATGTTGTATCGTGCTGTGATGATCCTGATTTAGATGCTGTCACAGTATTTGATCCACCATTGATATCGATATCAGTAATCTTATCAGTTACACTTGATGCAGTACTGTTTTCTGTTACAGTCACGCTATTCGTTGTACCACCTGTAATGTCAATATCAATGTCAACATCATTAGTATCAACTGCAGTTACAGAACCCACATTTACATCAATAGTATTAGAGTTCGTAGACGCGTTAATGGTTACGCTCACGTCATCTGAACCACCATTGGATCCTCCAGTTGTACCAATATCGATATCAACATCTGAACTGTTGCCTGCAATATTACTTGTAACATTGATAGTATCACCGTAGATTTTGTAATCTAGTTCGTTACTACTACCAACCTGATCAATGTCTAGAGTTGTAGATGCACCGCTGCTCGCCGAGTCTGTTCCTGATGAACCTACTCGGTTACCAGAACCATCCTGGTTAATATTAATGTTTGCACTAGAACCGATTTGATCGATATAGATAACGTTGTCAGCATAAGCTATTCCTCCCATAGTTAAAAACATACCGACTGCGTATGCTATTTTCTTATTCATTGTTTTCCTCTTTGTAATCCCATAAACCTTTTACTTTACCTTCTTGTATCATTTCGATAACACCCAACTCTATTGCCTGTCTTACCGCATAGTTGACAGGTTCATTCGTTGAAGTTCCAGTTTCAATCTCAATAACCTTTGTTCCAGCATCATAGAACTTGAAGACGTTTAATCCTATGCTACTGCTAAGTATTGTTTTTTTTATTGTAACCGCAATCAAAACTTCGCCTGTAAGAACACTCACAAGTCTCAATCCTATAGTAACCTCATCTATTCTCCATTCAGTTTGCGGACCAATACCTAAGAGTCTAATACCTGCTCCGCCTGTGAAGTTATTTGATTCGTATGCAACGATACCACCTTCAAGTATTACACCAGCAAACTGTAATGGACCTAACTCCTTTGCGTTATCTCCATCAAAGTTTTCACGTGTGTTTCGAATTAACTGTCTTTCCTTTATCAGATTATCAAGACCACTTCTTTCAACAACTCTAAAAAAGTTACCGTTCGAAACATCCATGAGTGCCTTTATAAGATAAATTTCAGCTCCTTGTGTAACAGCAGTGCTAATGTTTGCTATATTATCTGCTGGTTTTCTCTGTCCTGTTTTATCTGTAAAGTTATATACCGCAATCGTAATTGGTTGGTTGTTCTTTATTGAAGGATGATTTTTCAATTTATCCTTCATTGGCGTTTCAGCAATAGCAGGTTCTGACGGCTCCGTAATACTTTGAGGAGTCGCAGCACACCCGACTAAAAAGATCATCAAAAATACTGTAAAAAATTTCATTAAAATGCGAATTGCCCCACTGGTATCTCAACAACTGTTTTCGTTCCGTTTTCTTGTGTTACGTTTAGTACAACCATTTCATTACTCAACTCATAACTAATTTTATTTCCCAATAAGTCTATTTCGCCGCTCGTTTGTGGATTCTCACCAAATAACTTCTCGGCTACCTGTTTACTCAACTCAGCATAGATACGAGACTCTAGATTTGCTAAAAACTTATTCACATTCGTATTTTTTGCTTCACGTTCAACTTCTCTAGCGGTTGATTCTATTTCTGACTTTATTTCTTGTTCTCTTTGAAAAGACAAATTTTCTATTGTCAAAACATGAGAACTGTAACCAATACCGTTAAAAGCAGGCGACTTATATTGATACTTCAATTCAGAAGCACTAGCGCTGCCGCCTATTATCATTAAGAGTATGACTAAAAATTCTTTTTTCATCTGTTACTCGGTCTGTAAGCAGTTTCTTCTACGATAACATAACCCATTACATGTAATCCAACATCCCAGTTTAAGACCTTGTAATTTCGATTATCTACCATGTAACTAATGTCTTTATTCCAAACACGAGTAATCATATGATATTGAGTTTCTTGATTTCTTCTTTGACTGGAAGGTATCGACACGATGTATAACTGTGAACGATATCCCGTATCAATGAGTAAATCTCTTACAGTATATGCAAACTCATCACAGTCTCCAGAAAAACTTCTTCCCTTTTTCACATCTTCAAAATAACTGATGCGATAATCAAGAACTCCAAATTTTATAATGTCACTAACATATAAAAATTTACTTCTTGTATATTCTACTATGTTTACAATCTTGTTATAGTTTTGACTGTAACTTGCTTTTTCTGCATCAAAGTATCCTGCCTGTGCTTTATTCACAGAACCAAACAACAACAGTGCTGAAATAATGAATCCTAGAATCCATCCAACAATGCTTGATACTACGATGTCTTTCTTAGTGTAGATGTGAGGATTTGATTTGACCAACATTTCCCAATGTTGTGCTTCGTACTCACTTCTTCTTGTCCTTGATATTGCCATTGTTTTCCGCCTCATTTTTATTTTGCAGTTCAATAATCATAGTCAACTTTTGATTCAGTCTAATCAGATCATTGTCTAGCATTCGGATACGGTCTATCAATGCAATTAATGTTATGTTCGCTTCTGCTAAAACTGGGTCAACTTTTTTCGTTGCCCAATTCCAGACATAGTACACAAAGTACCCTAACCCCAAAGCAGCTACTATGGGGAAACCAAATTTACTTAAAATGTCAGATAGTTGTGAAACATCAAGCATGAAGTTTCACTAATACACCTTTTTCGTCTACGCGAAAAGTGTCGCCTACTGAAAACAAACCTTTGTTAAGAAGTTCGTCTTCAGTATCGCCAATTATTTTTATATTACCTGTTTTCTTATTTTGACGCAACGGGAAATCAATCCAGAACAATTCTTCTGTTCTGGATTCGGTATTATTCAAACTCATTTGTTTTAATCCTTTCTAGCGTCTTTCTTTCCGTCTGCTCTTGCTATTCTTTGTAAATCTGGAGTAACTCCGAAACGAGTACTCATCAAGGTATCAATTCGTATAACATCGTGATTCATAGTTTGTACACGGTTATCTAAAGAGATAATAATACCCTTCATTCGATTCACTGAATCCATAACGCCGTCTAGAATAAAACGCATAGTAAAGAACACAAAGTAACCACCCGCGATAGCTGCAGCTACCGGAAAGCCGACTTCTGAAATCAAAGAAATAATATTTTCCAAAATCGGCTCCTGTCCGTAATTCAAATTATACATGACAAGTTCATATTATTTATAATCTTCTTTTTATATAAATATAAAAAAGTCTTTTTATATAAATAAAAAAAAATCCAATAAGAAGAAGAAATATGGCAGAAAAAATAGAAACAGAAGTTGAACTCTTAAAGAGAGATATGCAACTTTTGGGCAATATTTCAGAAAAATTCGACGATGCAATTGATAAACTATCAATCGTAAGCACGACAGTTGAAAAGATGTTGGCAGTACACGAAACTCGTTTAGAAGTTTTGGAAAGGCAGACAGAAATTATACACGACAGAATTTCTGACTTTAAAAAAGAAATCTTAGTAGAATTAAAAGAATTGAAAAAAGAAAACGAAATTCAGCATCGTCTGGTGTCTGAAAGATTACAAAAACTAGAAAGATGGCGTTGGTTTGTAGTTGGTGCTTCTTTAGCCATTGGTTTTGTACTCGCTCAATTTACAAATATCACAACTATTTTCAGATAATCTATTTACTTCTTTTTGTTTACACGTTATAATGCGTATGTCGCATTTTGAGGTAGATAAATTATTACTATGTGGATTGAAGTTAAATACGCTAATCAATTATCATTATCACTTGAAAGATTCGTTGTAAAGAAAACAAATCCTTATCTTGCTTATTTTCGTTGCCCTATTTGTGGTGATAGTAAAAAGAGCAAGACAAGAACTCGTGGTGTATTCTATACAAAGCACAACAAACTATTTTTCATGTGTCATAACTGTGGTGCATCAACTACTTTCTCAAAGTTTCTCAAACAGATGTATCCTAGCATATATAATGATTATGCTTTAGAGAAATACAAAGAAGGTGCAACTAAGACTACAAAAGAAATAGAGTTTCAGAACTTTACTCCGTTCTTTGAAGAGAAGTCTGCACTTGATCGAATATTCTCAAAGTTATCAGAACTTCCTGTTTCGAATCCTGGTGTTCGTTATTGTAAGAGAAGAATGATACCAGAAGAAAAATTAAACTCTATTTACTTTACTTTCGAAACTTCGAAGTTATTTGAACTTTGCCCAGATCATGAAGAAATAAAGAACATGACTGAGCCAAGAATTATATTTCCTTTTCATGATAAACAGGGTAAACTGGTAGGAGTAAATGCTAGAGCTATAGATTCAAATCCATTAAGATATCTAACATTAAAGATTGATAAACATGCAGATCTAATATATAATATTGACAAGATTAACATTAGTTCCCGAGTTTATTGCGTTGAAGGTCCGATTGATAGTTTGTTTTTACCTAACTGCGTTGCGGTAGGTTCTTCAGATTTATCTCGTGTAAGTCGTTATCTATCAAAGGATAACACGACGTTGGTGTTTGACAATCAACCAAGAAACTTGCAACTGGTGAAGACTATTCGTAAGTTGCAGGAAGATAACTGGAGTGTTGTTATCTGGCCAGATACAATAAAAGAAAAGGATATCAATGAAATGATAATGAATGGCGTGAGTTCAAACCAAATTCTTGATACTATAAATAAAAACACTTACTCAGGTCTCAAATTGAGAGTAAAAGTGAATGCCTGGAGTAAGTGTTAATGTCTGTCACATTGATTTCATATAGTAAACCTACTCTTTATGGTATGGATGACGATGAGGTAGACATTCAGAGGTTGGTAGCATTTTGCGCTCGTGTATCAAATCCAGGTAATCAAAACAATGAGAAAAACACTGAAAATCTGATTCGGTATCTGATAAAGCATAAGCATTGGTCACCGTTTGAGATGGTAAGTGCGTGTTTGGAAATTGAAACGACAAGAGATATTGCCAGACAAATACTTCGTCATCGGTCATTTTCTTTTCAAGAATTTAGTCAGAGATATGCTGATCCTACAAAAGAGTTAGAGTTTAAAACAAGAGAGGCTCGTTTACAGGATACGAAAAATCGCCAGAACAGTATTGAAGTAAATGATATTCGTTTACAGATGTTATGGGCTTCAAAACAAAATGATGTAATAAGAGAAGCTGAACTCGCATATCGTTGGGCGATTGAAAATGGTATTGCAAAAGAACAAGCAAGAGCAGTATTGCCTGAAGGTTTGACAGTTTCGCGATTGTATATGAATGGAACCTTACGTTCGTGGATACACTATATAGAACTACGAAGTGCCAATGGCACACAAAAAGAACACATTGAAATTGCTCGTGCATGCGCGGTAGCGCTCTCGACAGTTTTTCCAATGATAGAAGAATTTTTAGGAGAGGTATAAATGGAATATCAGGGGATTACGATTGATCCGAACCGAGACACGCTGCTTGATGAACTCGGTGCTATAAGACTTAGAGAGTCATATATGATGGAAGGTGAGATCAGTCCTCAGGAACGATTTGCTTTCGTTTCAAAAACCTTTGCTTCAAATAATGAGCATGCTCAAAGACTTTACGATTATTCCTCGAAACATTGGCTTTCTTATTCTACACCGATTCTATCATATGGTCGAAGTAAACGTGGTCTTCCCATTTCTTGCTATCTCAATTATATTAACGATACCGCAGAAGGTCTTGTAGAAAATCTTTCTGAGACGAATTGGTTATCTATGTTAGGAGGCGGAGTTGGAATTGGTTTTGGCATTCGTTCTGCTGATGATAAGTCTACTGGTGTTATGCCACATCTTAAGATGTATGATGCCAGTTCTTTGGCTTATCGTCAAGGTCGCACTCGTCGGGGCAGTTATGCTGCTTATCTTGATATTTCTCATCCAGATATTCTCTTATTCTTAGAAATGAGAAAACCAACGGGAGATCAAAACTTTCGTTGTCTAAACTTGCATCATGGAATAAATATTACTGATGATTTTATGCAGATCATTGAAAACTGCATGACTGATAAAGATTATGACGACTCTTGGGAACTAAAAGACCCTCATACAAAAGAGGTAAGAGAAACAGTTTCCGCTCGCGATCTTTGGCAGCGTATTCTTGAAATGCGTATACAAACTGGCGAACCTTATTTACATTTTGTTGATGAATCGAATCGCAGACTTCCAGACTGGTTAAAGAAAAAGAACCTTTCTGTGTCTCAATCGAATCTTTGTTCTGAGATTATTCTACCAACAAATAAGTCTAGGACAGCAGTTTGTTGTTTGTCTTCAGTCAATTTAGAGTACTTCGATGAATGGTCTAAAAATAAACTATTCCTTCGTGATGTGCTTGAAATGCTTGATAATGTTCTTCAGCATTTTATTGATAACGCTCCCCCAACAATCGCACGCGCAAAGTTCTCTGCGCGACAAGAACGTTCAGTTGGCGTTGGTGCCCTTGGATTTCATGCCTATTTACAGAAAAAGGGATTGCCATTCGAGTCAGCTCTTGCCAAGTCAGCAAACATGCGAATCTTCAAACATATTCGCGAGGGTCTTGACAAAGCAAATCTCGAACTTGGAGCAGAAAGAGGAGAAGCACCAGACGCAAGAGGAACAGGATTTAGATGTAGTCACGTTATGGCAATTGCCCCTAACGCATCAAGTTCAATTATTATGGGAAACACCTCTCCATCAATCGAGCCTTGGCGAGCAAATGCGTATCGGCAGGATACTCTTAGTGGTGCATTTCTAAACAAGAACAAGTTTCTTGACCAACTTATTAAACAAAAATGCGCGGAAGACGATACTTTAGATTACGATAAGATTTGGTCTTCAATCATTGCGAATGACGGTTCAGTTCAACATCTTAAGAGTTTAACTGATTATGAAAAAGATATATATAAGACTGCTATGGAAATTGATCAGCGTTGGTTAATTGAACATGCGGCTGATCGTCAAGTTTACATTGATCAAGCACAATCTTTAAATGTTTTCTTTAGACCTGACGCTAACATTTCTTATCTTCACGCAATTCATTTTCTAGCATGGAAGAAACAACTTAAGACGATGTATTATTGTCGTTCAGAAAAGATTAGTAAGGCGGATCGTGTTTCTCGTAAAATTGAGAGACAGATTATTCAAGAATTAGATATGGTGGCAATCGCAACAGGAGAAGAGTGTTTAGCTTGCGAGGGATAAAATGTTTAAGATAATCACAGAAGATTGGTGCGAGTATTGTCAAAAAGCAAAAGCAATGCTAGAAGAGTTGCGCCTTCCGTATGAAGAACTTTCATTAGAAGAAGGTTCTGAATTAATGAGAATGCATAATTGTAAAACGATTCCACAAGTTTTTGTTGATGGTGACTATTTGCCTGGTGGTTATGAAGGATTAAAAAGATATTTGGAACAAAAGGTGTCGTCAGAGATAAAAAGAGGATGGAGCTCCATCCTCGGCCCTTGGTAAATTAAGGAAATGTAAATGAAAAAAATAATTCGATATACAGATCGTTTGTTAGCAAAAATTCGCAGTTGGTTATGGAAAATAGAAAACTAATGTCTAAAAATCTTAAACTTACGGATGAACGACCTTATTTTAAACCATTTCATTATGAATGGGCTTACTTAGCATGGCTTAAACATGAACAGAGTCATTGGCTTCATACTGAGGTTCCAATGTTAGAAGATATTCGCGATTGGCGTAACATTCTTACGACAGAAGAAAAGTATTTTCTCACTCAGATTTTTAGATTTTTCACGCAATCAGATATTGATGTTGCAGGCGGTTACGTTAAGAATTATCTACCGAATTTTCCACAACCAGAAATCCGTATGATGCTTTCTGGTTTTGCTGCACGCGAGGCACTTCATGTTGCTGCTTATTCACATTTGATTGAATCACTTGGTATGCCAGAAACTACATATAATGAGTTTCTAGAGTATGATGCGATGCGCGAGAAGCATGAATACTTTATGTCTCGTGTAGATAATGGTGCTGCGTTGCCAGTAAAGATTGCAGCAATCTCAGCATTTACTGAAGGTCTTGCGTTATTTTCATCTTTTGTTATGTTGCTGAACTTCCCACGTCATGGTAAAATGAAAGGTATGGGTCAGATTGTAACTTGGTCTATCGTGGATGAGACACAACATGCTGAAGGTATGATCAAACTATTTCGTACATATGTAGAAGAAAACAGAGAGCTTTGGAACGATGAAACAAAATCTCAGATTTATACGATTGCAGATAAAATGGTTGATCTGGAAGACAAGTTTGTTGATTTGGCTTTCAAACTTGGCAAGGTTGAAGGTCTTCGTGATTACGAAGTTAAAGAATACATTCGGTATATAGCAGATAGAAGACTTATCTCTATGGGATTGAAAGGTATTTTTAAGGTAAAAAACAACCCACTTCCATGGGTAGAAACAATGATTAACGCACCAACTCACACTAACTTTTTTGAAAATAGAGCTACTGATTATGCTAAAGGAGCATTGACAGGATCTTGGGAAGACGTGTGGGCATCATGAAATTAAATGTGATTGAATCACCTGATATTGAGTATGCTAAAGCAATAGAAATAAATCAAATGTGTGATTTAGGTCGCGAAACGATTCGCGATGCCTATAAAGAAAAGGATACGTATTTAGAGTGGGGTTCTGGTGGCACTACGCTTTGGCAAATTCAAGAAAAGATGAATAATGAGTATAAGACGAAAATAATATCAGTTGAACATGATTTTAGTTGGTATAACAAATTATCAAAAGTGGTGAAAAATAAATATAATTCTATTACTGATAATGAATTTCTTTATCTTCATAAACCCAATATGGTATATCAAGTGGGAAATCAACAATTGAATGTTGTTGGGACTGCTTTTGAAGAAAATCCAGCTTATCTTGATGAATATATAAACCCACCAGAAATTAATTTAAATGAAATTGATGTTTTTTTGGTTGATGGATTGGCTAGATCATCCTGTCTTTGTGTTTTAGCAAATAAAGCAAAGGTAGGTTCAATTGTATTTTTACATGATATCGATAAAAGAGAAGATTGGTATAAGGTTGGAGTGGATTTAATTACCAATCGTTCAGAAGTATCATATGCGTATCATAATCTTATTAGATTTGATATCGTAAAATAAGGAGTACGACATTGAGTAAAGAAATAGAAGAAGAAATTGAATGTCATGATTGTGGTTCTGTTTTTACAATAAGATATGAAGAAATCAATATCATTGAGTTTTGCCCAATGTGTGGTGTAGAGTTGACTTTCCAAGAGGAAAATGATATTGATTGGGTCGAAGAGGAATATGAGTGAGTTATGAAAATCCTTGGATATTCGACGAGGTAATTTTTGATTCTGAAGATATAAGCAATTACGTTGGTTTTGTTTATTGTATTGTGAACCTTATAGATGGTAGAAAATATATTGGTAGAAAATACTTTCACAGTATTCGTAAAGTGAAGGGAAAATCGCGTCGTCAAAAGAAAGAAAGTGATTGGAAAGATTATTATGGTTCCTCGAAAGAACTATTGACTGATGTTGAAAAACACGGTATAATAAACTTTAAACGTATCATGCTTTCATTACATACGACTCGCGGTGATGTGAATTATGAAGAGGTCAAACAACAATTCTTAAATAATGTTTTAGAAAGCGATAAGTATTATAATGACAACATCAACGGCAAATGGATGCGTAAACCACAGCACATCGTTGAGGGAAGAAAAATATCAAGCATTCGACTGGAGGAAATATAATCCTCGTGAAAGTTGGGATGATTTTATACTGAGAAAAATGAGAGAAGAACGTGATGTTGAAAGGTAAAGTATGGGGCGCGACTGAATCCTTATTAGTTACGCCGATGATTGAGGTTCATCGCATTTCTATCAAACCTCATTCACATTGTTCTATGCACAAGCATGAATACAAGTATAACATGTTTTATGTTATTCATGGAAAAATTGAAATTCATGTTCGCAAAAACGATTACAACTTAACAGACGTAACAGAACTTTGGGCTGGAGATTACACGTCAGTTTCTCCAAACGAATATCACATGTTTAAGAATACAGAACCTGATCCAGCTAAAGTTCTAGAAATCTATTATCTAAATCCAATCAGCGAAGACATTATTCGAGAGACCGTCGGAGGTATCGATGGTTGATGTCGTATGTGTAAAGTGGGGAACAGAGTATTCAGACGATTACGTCCGCATTCTCAAATCTATGGTAGAGAGAAACACTACTGTACCATTTAACTTTAAAGCATTCACCGATGCACCGATTGAAGGTATTGATACCTATCCATTACCCCAGGGATTGAATGGTTGGTGGAATAAGATTTATCTTTTTACAAAACATCATGCATATAATAATGTGCTGAGTGATCGTGTTGTCTATTTTGATCTTGATACAGTTATTACAGGTAATATTGACTTCTTTCTAAATTGGGATGAGGGTGATTTTATGGGAATTGAAAATCTCGGAGTCAATAACAAATATGAAAAAAACAGAAATAATTATAAAAACGTTTTTCAATCTGGTGTAATGGCATGGAAAAGAGATTGGGCACATTTTATTTACGACATTTTTGTAGATCGTAAAGAAGAAATTACACAAAAGATTCGCGGCGATGGTGAACTATTACATGAAATTTTCAAGCAATTGGGAACACCAGTTCATTTGTTTCAGCACACTTGGCCAGGTAAATTAAAGTCCTATAAGTATCAGGTATATGAAACTGGATTGGATGATGAAACATCTATCATTTGTTTTCATGGTACACCACGACCGCATGAAGCTATAGGACCAGATTCTACATTTCCATGGGGCGTAGAATTTGTAGCCAATCCTTGGGTTAGGGATTATTGGAAGTTATGAAAAAATATAATACTATTTGCATAAATTTGCCAGAAGACACAACAAGAAAACAATTTATGCAAAAACAATTTGATAATCTAAATTTAGATGTTGAATATATCTATTCACCAAGACCACATGAAGGGTATGGTTCTAGTAATTATCAATTTGCTGGAGAACAGGGAGTATTAAGAAGTCAACTAAAAGGAATCACAACATTTATAGAATCTGAAATTCCTTTATTAATCTTTGAAGATGACGTGCATATAGATGAAACTACTGTTTCTAAGATCGATTATTTTTTAAATCAACAAATAGAAGATTGGGGTATTTTGTATCTGGGAGGTGCACCAAAAGCAAAACTCAGAGAAACTAATTATAAAAATATATCGATAGTCAGCGAATTTACGCAAGCGTGTGGTTATATGTTAAATCACAAAGTTTTGAAGAACTTTGTAATTTTTTGTTTTGATAGAATGGGGTTGCCTTTTCCAAATGCTTGTTATGATAATATGCTCAATGATTACTTTTTACATCAGGAAAATTTAACAATGTATGCTTTCGATCCACCTCTGGTTTATCAAGTAGCTGGATATAGTACATTACGAAAAGGTCATAGGGATTATGTTGAATTGATTAGACAACAATGGGAAATATATAAAAAATGATAACGTTTAAAAAACTTGGGTCTTATGGAAGATTAGGAAATCAACTGTTTCAATATGCAGCTTTGCGTGGTATAGCTGCTAATAATAATGAACAATGGAAAATTCCTCATCCTAGTGTTAAAGGAACAACAGATTATTCTCTTTTTCAATGTTTTAAAATGGAATCAGTAAAGGAAGAAAATTTTATTAAAAACAATGAATATGGTTTTACAGAAAAAAAACAACGAGTTTTTGAATTTGATCCATCTATGTTCAATGATGTAAAAAATGTAGATATTTCAGGATATTTTCAAACAGAAAAGTATTTTAAAAATGTAAAAGATATAGTATTATCAGACTATACATTTCATGATGAAATAGTTGAGAGAGCGAATACAGTATTAAATGGAGTTAAAAACCCAGTATTTTTTCATATTAGGCGTAGTGATAATGTAGGATTTCCTCATTTAGTAAATGACCCTACATTAGATAACTATTATACTAGAGCAATGCAGCATTTTTCAGTAGATTCTACATTTGTTGTATGCAGTGATGATATGGAATGGTGTAAGCAACAAGAATTTTTAAAAAATGAGAAATTTGTATTTTCAGAAGACAATGAGAAATTTGATACAAAATGTGAGTTAAATTATGGTGGAAATCCAAGATGGGAAAATTCTTCTATTCCTTTTGTAGACCTTTGTGTTATGTCATTATGTAATGGGGGAATTATCCCTACAAGTTCTTTAAGTTGGTGGGGTGCGTATATGCAAAAAAATAGAACGAATAATGTAGTAGTTCAAGATCCATGGTTTGGTCCCACTTTAATGAAAAATAATAACACGAAAGACATTATACCTGAAGACTGGATTAAATTGAGAGGAGTTTGAAATGAAAAAGGCATTGGTTTTTGGTGCGGGTGGTTTTATTGGAAACCATATGGTAAAACGCCTTAAATCTGAGGGGTATTGGGTAAGAGGTGTTGATCTTAAAAAACCAGAGTTCTCAAACTCAGAAGCAAATGAATTTATAGTAGGAGACCTCAGAAATTTTGAATTTGTCACTAAAGTTATTGGATTCAAAGGCGAACAGGGAAACTTTTATAATAACGTTCCAGAAAGATATATTGAATCTTTTGACGAAATATATCAGTTTGCAGCCGACATGGGCGGCGCTGGGTTTATTTTTACTGGTGAACATGATGCTGATATAATGCACAATTCAGTAAGTATCAATTTAAACTTACTTCATTCTTTAACAGAAAAAAACTATCGACCTAAAATCTTTTATTCTTCTTCAGCTTGTATGTATCCTTCTCACAATCAAGAAGATCCTAATAATCCAAACTGTAGAGAAGATTCTGCTTATCCAGCTAATCCGGATTCTGAATATGGTTGGGAAAAACTATTCAGCGAACGGTTATATATTACATACGCTAGAAATTATGGATTCGATGTAAGGATTGCTAGATATCATAACATTTATGGACCCGAAGGCACTTGGGAAGGCGGTAGAGAAAAGGCACCAGCCGCAATGTGTAGAAAGGTTGCTTACCTAAATGATAATGGTGGAGAAATAGAAGTTTGGGGAGATGGAGAACAAACTAGATCATTTTTATATATTGATGATTGTATTGAAGCTACTAGAAGGTTAATGGAATCGAAATTTAATCAACCGATAAATATCGGATCAGAAGAAATGGTTACAATTAATCAGTTAATTAAAATTGTTTCTGAAGTATCAAATAAAACAGTTTCCAGAAATCACATCGACGGACCGTTAGGTGTTCGTGGTAGAAATTCAAACAATGATCTAATTCGTTCTGTTTTAAATTGGGATTTTGAATATTCGCTTCATGACGGTATTTCTAAGACCTATGAGTGGATTAATAATGAAGTGCATAAAAAATGAGATATGTAATAGATCTCGACAATACATTATGTGATACAAAAAAAGATCAATACGGTAAATGGAATTATCTACAAGCAATGCCATTTCCATCTCGTGTTCAAAAAGTTAATACATTGGCAGACGAAGGTCATTATATTATAATCGAAACTTCTAGAGGATTTTGGACCAAAAGAAATTGGTATGTTGAAACATATGATCAATTAACAAGTTGGGGATTAAAGTTTCATGAACTCAGAACAGGCGTGAAATTTGCCGCTGATTATTATATTGATGACAAGGCAATCTCAAGCGAGGTTTTTTTTAATGAATGATTATTTAAAAGAAGAAAGTGGTGGAAAAACAAAGGTTATTCTAGTCAGCAGAATTCATAAGGAAGCTGCAGATGAAAGAATGATGAAATTGGTTGATGAATACGAGTTCATCGAATCTATTCCAGAAGAATTCAAGTCTTACTTTCCTCGTATTCTTTTTTACGGAATTAACAAGAATAAAGCGTTCTATGAGATGGAACATTACAATTTACCTACAATGCGTAGATTGATGTTAGCGGGAGAAATACAGAAAGATGAAATTTTACAATGGACAGATAAAATTACTTCTGTCTCATTGAAGATGTATAATCATACAGTGTTAGATATACCTCTTGAAAAATACATTTCTGAGATGCATTTTAAAAGATTCGAAACCCGAATGAAAGAGTTGTCTTCTAAATCAAGTTGGTTTGAAGAAAAATTAAGACAAGATTTCATAAATGTAAACGGCGTCAAGTATATTAATTTGCCAATTTTATTTGAAAGATTTAAGAATCTTACTTTTATGGAAAGCGTGAAACCTGAGTTTATTGGTAGATGGAGTCATAGCGATTTACATTATAGTAATGTTTTAATTGATAGAAAAAATGATAGGTTTATCATGATAGATCCTAGAGGATATGATTTCTGTGATTATTACTATGACTTTGGAAAACTTTGGCATTCTGTAAATGGGAAATATGAGTTAGTAGCTTCTAGAAATTTTAATTTAGACGGTGATTGTTATGAATTGAATGATTCAGATGCCTTTCATTTATGTGAATCTTTGAAAGAACCATTAATCGATTTACTATGCGATCATTCGAATGAAACGAGACAAGAAGTAATACGTAAAACAGAATGGAATGAAGTTATCCATTTTTGCACCCTGATTCCTTTTTTGTTAGATTTCGATAATATCGATAGTCGCGCAAAAGTTGCTTATTACATTAGTCTGAAATTAATTAATGATTTTTGTGAAAAATATGACGTATAAAATTGAATGGGATGATCCGGATGTTAATGAAGAAGAGATCAACGCTGTTAAAGAATCAGTAGAATCTGGTTTAGGTTCAAAAGGTAAAAACATCAAATTATGTGAAGAAGAACTAGAAAAAATTATTGGATCAAAACACGCAATACTGACAAGCAACGGAACTACTGCTCTCTTTGCTTCGTGTTTAGCATTCAGAGAATTGTATAAAGTAAAAAGTATAGCGGTACCAAATTTTAGTTTTATAGCTTCAGCAGCAGCTCCACGTTTTTTATTTGATGAAGTAAAATTAATGGATTGCAATCCTGATACGTGGAATATTGATAATACATCAGTTCCTGATAATGTGGATGCTATTATGGCAGTTGATGTTTCTGGTGTTTCATGTGATTACGATTCATTGAAAGAATTAAATCTTCCAATTATAGGAGATTCAGCAGAGTCTATAGGATCAAAATATAAGAATGAACAAGTTGGTAATCAAATTGATATACACTGTTTTAGTTTTCAAAGATCAAAAGTTGTTACATGCGGCGAAGGCGGTTTGATTACTACAAATGATGATACGGTAGCTGATTTTTTAAGATCTATCATCAATCATGGATACAGTCAAAAAAAGAAACCTTGGGAATATAAACACGATAATATAGGATTAAATTTTAGAATATGTGATACAGAAGCTGCTATTTTAAGAGTACAATTGAAAAAGATAAATGCGTATGTTGAGAAAAGAAAAAAAATAGCTAAGATTTATGATGCTGCTTTCGAAAATGTTTTTGGACTTCAAAAAATACCATCTTACTGTGATACTAATTATTTTTTATATGGTATACTAGTTGATCTAAAAAAAAGAAATACGATTGCAGAAAAACTCTATAGTAAAGGAATAAGTATTAAGTGTTGGAAATCAATAAATCAACAGGGATTGCATAAAGAGTGGAATATACATTTACCTTACAGTGAATACATTTCTAATACTAATATCTTACTTCCTATACATAACAGACTTACTTTAGAAGAAGTTGATTATATCATACATTCTTGTTTGGAATTATTATGAAAGAATACTTATATTATCTCTATGATTTCTTTACGTTTAAGCAACATTTTTGGTTGAGTAAATTTAATTATCTAGAATTTTGTTCAATAGAAAATTTAAGACTATTTCAGTTAGAAAAATTAAAAGAACTGAACAAGCATTACGATTTTTTACAAATTCAGTCTTGGGAAGATTTTTATAATTTACCTATTACAACAAAACAAAATCTACCTTCTACAGCAACATATCCTAAAAAAACTTTACGTCAACACGAAACTTCCGGTTCTACAGGAGAGCCTCGTATCATTTGGGTTCCTAAAGAATCTTGGAATCGTAAAGACGCTATTTTTTCTCGCAGTTGGATTAGAATGGGACGTAAACCTAGCGATAAAGTGTTGAGACTTATATCTGGAGAACCAAAATATAAATTCTATGACTGGTTAAGAAATGTTTATCCTATGAACTACAAAACATTAGACAACAGTTATGTAGAATGGGTAGTTAAAAACAAACCCTTTTTGATTCATGGTCCGGGTGGTAGCATTCGACAACTTTGTGAAATGATTATAGATGCTGGTCACATCGATGTGTTGAAGGATATCAAGATTCATTGGTGTAGTGAAAGTTCAGAGGGTCACAGACAAAGATTAGAACCATTAGTAAAAGAGTTCCATGAACAATATGGATTAGCTGAATTACCTACAGTTGCTGCTACTGACGGAAAGGGTAATTGTCGAGTCGTAATGGAACAGGGTATTATAGAAATTTTAGATGAAAATAATAATACTGTTCCTGAGGGGGAAGAAGGGTTTATAGTTGTAACAGATTTTAATAATTATCAAACTCCGATTATTAGATATAAATGTGGAGATAGAGGAAAAATTAAAAAAAGCAAAGATGATTATTACATTTTATACGATATAATAGGAAGAGGTGTTGATTATTACAACGGTCCAGAAGTTAAAAAACCAATAGGATGGTGGGTGGTATCGCCCATTTCTCATACTGTAGGTGATATAATTAGTAAGTGGCGTTGTGAAATAGATGTAAAACAAAAGCTCTTAACTTTGTATGTAGAGTTTAAAGATAAAAAAGATTTTGATGCATTGCTTCCATATTCTAAATGGGTTTATGATAACGTCGGATTGCAAACTCAATTTCTAGAAGCATTACCAGAAAAATATGATATATATTGGAAAAATAAATTGATAAAGGTTAAATGAAAATGAATTTGGGATTTGTTGGTCTTGGTAAACTCGGTTTACCCCTGGCATGTTGTTTAGCAAAACATAATAAAATATATGCCGTTGACAAAAACGAATATGTATTGGATGTTTTGAATAAAGGAAAACTACCTTTTTTTGAACCAGGATTAGAAGAACTTTATAATGAAGTTAAAATCAATTTTCAAAATTTCGCGTCTTCTATAAAAGAAACAATTCGTAAAACAGAAGCAACAATTATTTTAGTCAATACTCAACTAGGCGATAATGGATATTCTGATGTTTTAGTTGAAAATGTCATAGAAGATATCTCTATACACCTAAAAGAAATTGACCAATACCATACTATTATTTTATCTTCTACGGTTATGCCAGGTTCGATAAAAAGGTTGATAAAAACTGTAGAAAAAATATCTGGAAAAACATATGGTAAAAATTTTGGGTTTGTATATGTTCCAGATTTTGTTAGATTAGGTAACGTGATTTATGATTTTAAAAATCCTGAATACTTTTTAGTAGGTTGTAATTATGAATATGATTTCGAAGTAGTATCAAGTATATGGAAAGGTATGCATGAAAATAATTGTCCACATTATACATTGACTTTGGAAGAAACAGAGATTGCAAAAATAACATCTAATGCATATCTAGTCAATAAAATTTCTTTTGCAAATCATTTGGGTATGTTATGTGATGGACTGGAAAATGTAAACGTGCATAATATCACGAAAGTTATTGGAATAGATAAAAGAATATCTCCGTATTTCTTTGGTTTCGGTACTCCATATGGAGGAACTTGTTTTCCACGAGATACAACAGCTTTTATAAAATTCTCAGAACAACAAAAGAATGAAGCTGGAAATTTAATTTTTGCTGAAAAGGTAAACAAAAATCTTCAAGAATGGATTTTCTCAAAAGTTATGAACTATCAACGAGTTGGAGTTTTAGGATATTCTTTTAAACCGGATACTCCAGTTGTAGTATCTTCTCCATCGGTCAAATTAGTAAACAATTTGATTGCTTCAGGAATATGTACAAACGTTTTTGATTATTTGGAGTCATCTTTAGTTGAAATTGATAATAAAGCGAATACATTTAATAATGTTCAAGAATGTATTGATAACAGTGATATTGTAGTAATCATGCATCCAGATAAAAGATTTAAGGATTTTACTTTTAAGAATGTTTTGGATATTTGGGGCATTTTAAAATGATAGATTTAGAAAAGTTTTTTGATATCGATATACCTGACTGGTGTGAAAGAGTTAATATTGATGTTGGGACTTCTATAAACGCTCCTTACTCTGAATATTGGTTACAACGAAATCCAAAAATGGTTGTATTTGCATTCGAACCTAATATCTATAATTATTATTCAGTTCTTAATGGTAGAAAACCTTTTACTTATAATAATAATTTCTTTGATGTTCATGCAACTGGCGGTCGGTGGTATAATTTAAATACGGAAAGAATAAAATCTAAAAATTTTAAGATATACAATTGTGCTCTTTATAACGATGAAACTAAGAACGTTAAATTTTATTGCACTGGTAATGACTCCGGAACATCAAGTTTATATGAACCTAATGACATGAAAATTTTTGATATAACAGATGTTTTAGCTATGAGATTATCAGTTTTTTTTGATTTGTTTCCATGGGAAAAAATACCTCATATTGATTTATTGAAAATTGATGCCCAAGGTGCTGATTTTGAAATCATAAAAGGTTGTGGAAATTATTTAAAAGAACGTGTAGCAACGCTGATTGTTGAAACAACTACTGAAAATCAATACAAAATAAATCAAAATACGGAAGTTTTTTTTCGATATATTATCGATCAGGGGTTTGAATGTGAACAGTGGACGAATGATGGTATGTTTTATAATAAAAAATTTGCAGATTTAGCTATAAACATAGATCATAAACCACACTAATGTTATACCTAAAAACTAGTACAGATGGTTTGCAGGGTTGGAATGATCCACAGGGTATCGGATCTATTAGCCAGTGGAACATATTGACTTATTGTCTAGCGCAAAAAATAAATGCAAAATTTTGCGCTGATCCATTTACGAATATAGGACACGCTTTTTATAATCATAAAGAACAGGAAAATTGGGACAAATCTTATACGAAATTTTTCAATTTTGATCCTTTGCCTGATTTAGAAATCGTTGATTATCATGAAACAACGATTGACAATTTTAAACTTTACGACGATGTTGTATTGAATATTGTTAATAAAAAATTGTTAGTAAATGAAGTTTTTCCAAAATTAGATTTTTATTGTCGCTACAATAATTTAAAAAATAGACTAAATTATGGTGGAGAAAATTATTTCGATAACGATAAATTTAATATTTCATTTCACATAAGAGCTACGAATCCGGGCGACATACCGCCAAATAATCCTTTTATGGAAACTTTTCCTATATGGATTAACGAAAATCATATAATAAATTTGATTGAAGATTTACAACACATATATAAAGAAAAGAATGTAAACTGTTATATACATTCACAAGGTTTAGTAGAAAATTTTTCTAATATAGAAAAAAAGAGCAGCATGAATTTCAAGATAATTTTGAAATTAAATAGACCCACGATTGAAGATATATATCATATGTCAAATAGTGATTTTTTCATATTATCAAAAAGTTCATACGCATGGATTTGTCATTTGATGAATGATAATCAATCGTGCGCTAGAGTTGACTTCCATCAACCTCTTTTTGACAAAACACTTAGATTCGATAATAACTATAAAATGGTTGTATAATGAAGATAGCAATAGTAACAGGTGGATTCGATCCTCTTCATTCAGGTCATATTGATTACTTAAATGCTGCTCGTCAATATGGCGAACAGTTGTGGGTCGGTGTCAATTCTGATGCTTGGTTAACTCGTAAGAAAGGGCAACCATTTTTATCTTATAAAGAAAGAGTCAATATTATTGACAATCTAAGAATGGTAGATAGAGTAATTCCTGTGCTCAACGATGATAAGGTGGATGATGCTACAGGTTCAATTTATTATGCATTAAAAGATTCAGCAGTTTCTGAGATAGTATTTGCTAATGGAGGTGATAGGAGTTCTTTTAATTCACCGGAAGAAGATATTTTTGAGTATGATAAAAGAGTAAGATTCGTTTATGGTGTAGGTGGTGATACAAAAAAGAATTCTTCTAGTTGGATTTTAAATAATTGGTCATCGCAGAGAACCGACCGAGATTGGGGCTATTATAAAATCTTACATAATCCGGACAATCAAACAAAAGTAAAAGAATTGACAGTTGGTCCAGGTAGACAACTCAGTATGCAAAAACATAAAAAAAGATCAGAATTTTGGATTGTGACTGAAGGTACTGCAACAATATATACAGAAAATGATGTGTTTTTGCAAAAACTTGAAAAACACGAATACATCTTTATAGATAAAGAACAGTGGCATAAACTTTGTAACGAGACAGATAAACCGTTAAAAATTGTGGAGATTCAATATGGAGAAAACTGTGTCGAATCAGATATCGAACGAGCTTGAAAAGAAGCCTAAAATTTATGAACGAAATCCAGATACGGGTGAGATTCGCTGGAGGTATCTTGGTGACTATGGTAACGAAAAACCATACACACCAGATTGCTCTGATAGTTAAGTTATTGAAATATAAGGGTTTTTTTAGGGTTTACTTATTTTCGTCATAGGAGTAATATATGCCTATGATGATTAGAAAACAGAAAAAATCCCGTGCTGCTAAGCACCTTTTTGTAAAGGATAGCCCGTACAAGTCGCGGGTTATTCCTAACAAAAATAAGTACTCCAGAAAGGAGAAGCATCGTGCATCTGTACGTTGATATGGATGGCGTAATCGCCGACTTCTTTACTGCGTTGGCAGATCGCCATGGAGTTTCCCACTGGAAAGATCTTCCAGATAAGGAAAAGTCGATTCGTGAACTGGTTGGTACAGACTTCTTCAATCGCCTTCCGAAGTTCTCGACTTCAGATCGATTGATTGAATTCGTACATAAGATCACGAATGGTAAGTGGAACATTCTTTCCTCGCCGCTGAGAAACGATCATGAAAACTCAGCGAAGTGGAAGCGAGTTTGGCTTGACCGTCATGGTTATACTCCTAACGAAGCCATCTTTACTGGTAATAAAGAGAAGTATGCTACGACAAACGGTGTTCCCAATATTCTGGTAGATGATAAGCCAGAGAATATTGAACGTTGGAAAGCAAAGGGTGGTATCGGTATTCGATATCAGGCAAATGAAAATTCTCTACAAGAACTTTTGTACACTTTGATTCTATATTATAGGAAGTAACATGAAAAAGATTCTAATGGTTTCAGTGCTAGGTTTGACATTGACTGGGTGTCTTACAACCAATCAAGAAGCAGGTGCTTTGTTGGGTGGAACTACAGGCGCGATTCTAGGTAACACGGTCGGCAAGGGCAATGGTCGAACTGCTGCCATCGCTGGCGGTGCGATTCTAGGAACAATCGTAGGTAGTCAAGTTGGTGCGAATATGGATCGACCTCAGACGGTTGTTGTTCAGCAACAGAGTTCGAGCGGATATGGCGAATGTGCTCATATTACAAACACGGGTGTGCGATCTGCGTGCGAGCGTGGAGTATCGGAAAGAAACGCACAAGCACAGCGTGAAGCGGAAAGGCAAGCATATGAGTGTGGACGTTATGGAAGATGTCAGTAACAAAGAAAATTTGCAGTTTCGTATTTTTCAGGAACTTCCAAGGAGTTTAAGAGATGCCATCAATAATGCATCGAATCGGATTACAACTCAGGATCTTTTTGTTGCATTTTCATATTATGTTAATAGAAAGAAAACTGAGAAAGAGTTAATCGACTGGATTCGTAACAAAGACGTATATGAAGATTTGCTAAGTAGTTGGGGAAGGAAAATGTCATGAAAGAGACTGATCTAAATCGTTTATTGGATAATGCGTTTCTTGCTTATGAAAACTGTAAGAACACGAGTGACTGGGGCAAGCAGTATTGGGAAAACGTCATTTCTACTCTGATGAGAAAGTACAATAGGTTAATTTAATGATTAATGCAATTAAGCCGAGGAACGGTGGTATTCAACTTTTTTCTACAAACCGGATTTCGAATGACCGATTTGGTAATAAAGTTGGTTGGGCAGACAATCCTATAGATATCTGTAAACTGATTGAGATTGATGGGGGTATTCATAGTTTCGTGCATGGATATAAAATTGAAGAAAGTAAAGCATACGGTTTTGCGACTGAAAATGGTGCTTTAGATCTTTGGAAAGAGGCTGTAAATCTTTATCGAGAAAAAACATTTACTTCTGATGATAATTGATTTAGAATATGAAAAGTTGTTGAGAAAATCTCTGCATGCGGAGAGCATCGACAATCTCGACGTTGGTTTAATATGGGAATGGTTACATGACTATGCATCTGGTGGGACCGTGGATTACAACCACCAATCTGAAAAAGCGCAAGGCGAAAAATAAAACAAAGTCGTTGATTGCTGCTGAGAAAGAACATGAGAAGTTTCTAAAGAAAATGGGTCTTGCCCCTGTAGCTCAATTGGTAGAGCGTCCGGCTTATACTCGGTTAAGCGGCAGATTACCGCGAGGTGGGGGTTCGAGTCCCTCCGGGGGTACCAATTCACGGGATTTAGCTCAGTCTGGTAGAGCAGGCGCTTTGGGAGTGTCAGGTCGGAAGTTCGAATCCTCCAATCCCGACCAGTTTTATAATGAAACTGCAGCGAAGAAGTCTGAGAAAATATATACAGGTACAGAGATTATTGGTATCGCTACAATGCATAAATCAAATGTAGTTCCAGTGCTTGGTAAGAAGCAAGCACAAGAAGTTGCAAAGATGAGAAGATGACTTGGAAAGTTAAAATTTATCTATCAAAAGATAAAGAGGATTGGCTTTATTTAGTAGATGATAAAACACTTGAACCAAAAGTGTTTGAGGATTGGACAGATGCTCAAGTAGCAGCACACCTTTGGTCTTATTCAGATATAGAAGAAGTGAGGCCAGGATGAGTAAGTTTATAGTAGAACTCGATTATGATGCAGCGGATAGCATTGTCGTACAGGTTTTAAAAGGTCAATTTAGTGGTTTTGTTGCCGATCTTGAAAGACGGAAAGATAATAGAGAAACGCTTGGTATCTTTTTGTCAGACAAAGAAGAAGACATTGCTGAAATCCAGCGACACATGGCTGCCTTTGAGACTGTCTTATCCTATAACATGAGCCACAAGGATTTTGAAGAGTGGAAGAAGCGCGGTAGATATTCTACGTCCAAGCAAGATGATATATAGTCCAGTGAAGTAGTAAGAGGATGAAAATATTAATCTTTGGTTTACCTGGAGCGGGAAAAACTTATCTTGCAGAAAGGTTGGTCGATGAAATCGATAACTGTGCTTGGTTTAATGCAGACATTATCCGAGGAGCCGCGAACGACTGGGATTTTTCGTCTGCTGGACGTATTAGACAAGCGCGAAGAATGAAAACTTTTTCTGATTTTGAAATACATCAAGGAAGATCCGTTATTTGTGATTTTGTTGCACCGACGAAAAAAACCAGAGAAGAATTTGGTGCTAATTTAACAATTTGGATGAATACAATAGATTCTAGTAGATTTGAAGATACAAATGCGATTTTTGAAACGCCTGAAAATGTTGATTTTGAAATAACTGAATTTCTATCAGATCAACAAATATTTGAGTTATCATTACAGATTCGAAAAAGGATATTTTAAACAATGTTTGATTTTAAAAAACCAAGTGTTCAAATGCTCGGAAGATGGCAACCTTGGCATGAGGGACATCAGGAATTATTTAAAAGAGCTATTCAGATTACAGGTCAAGTCGTTATTATGGTTCGCGATGTTGGGGGAATCGTAGGAGAAGATGTTGGCGCGGGGCGAACCACAGTTCAAGATGATAATCCTTTTCTATGGGATGAAGTGGTAAAAAATATTGAAAATGGATTGTCTGAAGACGGCTTTACAAAAGATCATGAATATATTATAATGAAGGTGCCTAACATTGTTGATATTAGTTATGGTCGTGGGGTTGGTTATACTTTTACTGAACACAATTTAGGCGAACAAATTCATCAAATTAGTGCAACAAAAATTCGAGCGGGCATGACGCGCGTGCCCA
>Ga0070749_10000390_pt1 | contig 29541 bp, 47 predicted proteins | sample VirMetDEL_Nov_18_FD_75180 | JGI IMG/M metagenome (GOLD analysis project Ga0070749, IMG submission 75180) | Aqueous microbial communities from the Delaware River and Bay under freshwater to marine salinity gradient to study organic matter... | ecosystem: Environmental > Aquatic > Marine >...
ATAGTCTTCATAATAACCACTAACATCATTCATATTATCAACTTGATCTGTTTTAACCACAACTATAGACGGACTATAATTAGTTAACATTTTATGTAAATGTTTATAACGATCAGTAAATGTAGCGTTAAAACTAGGTAAATCATAAATATGATATTGAATATTAATTAAACTTTCAGCTAAATCATCAGTTGTTGGTTTAGTTTTTTTAATCAATGAACATATTTTATTAAAATCGTTTGAGAATTTATCTGCATATAACTCACCATCAAAAATTAAATCTGGATTAATTTCAAATAATGGTTTTAATATTTCAAAAATATGAGGTGCAGATATAATTTGTTTACCATTTCTAGACCACATGCCATCTGATTTTACAATACATCTGATACCATCTAATTTAGGTTGAGAGAATATAGGAAATTTTACTTTATGTTTTTCATCATTCCAATCCTTAGCTAACATTGGCTGAAAATAAACTTGTGTATCACACTCATCAATATTTTCAAAGTAACCTAATTCTTTTCTTTTACGATACATTGCTTCAGCTTCTAATTTTGCTTGTTCTGTATCAGTAGTTTCATTTTTCTTACCTATGTTTTTACCTTCACATATGGTCCATTCTGAAGTTGTTTGAACTCCATCACTATAACCTGAAATTGTTCTGTACTTGTTTGTTTCTACTTCAATGGTCCACTTATTGATTTTCCCATTTGTAGCTCGTTTATAAATCGGATTGTATATCATAACTTTTATTTCTTATTATACTTAAATATAATAAAGAATGGCCCGAAAGCCAAACCTATTTTTTCTTTCTATTTGATAAATATATGAAAAAGTACCAAAGTATTATTAATATTGTTAGTAAATGCATAATTATTTATCTTTATTATTTGAATTCATTAAAAGTGCCATTAATATAGCTAATAATATTGTACCTACAGCTACTAAACAGCACCATAATACTTTAAATATAAATTTGATTGTTTGGTCTAATCCATAAGGTATACTACCTAAATCCCAATTATCAATTGATTCAACTCCGTCTGCGGCTAACACTATAGCATAAACAACTATTACTGCTAAAAATAAATAAAATAAAATCGCCATTATTTAAAAATTTTGTTGTAAAATTGTATTAATTTAATAATACCTACTGCTATATAAGCTAATATATTTATAGTTATTTCAGTTAAGTAATATTTTATAGTTTTCATTAGCTTAATAATAAATTATATTTTTCTAAATTAACCCAAACACGTTCATACCAAACTAACATTTTAACTCCACCTAATTTATCAGTGTCTTTTGATCTTCGTTCTAATACTACTTGTGATAATAAAACTAAACAATAATCTAAGGCATCTCTAGCTTCATCCCATTGTTTTGCTTTTAGCAAGTCACTTGCTTTTCTCCATCCGTTCTTGATCTCTAAATCGTAATTTATCATATTATATTAATCCTAATTGTTTCGCTCTAAATGCTGCAACATACCTTCCTGTTGCTGGATTTAAATATTGTTTTTTATCTGCTTTTGCTTTCTTTTCTTTCACTACAATATCTTCCATCGGTACAGCATTTCTATCATCAAATGTTACTTCAATCGGACCATTTTTAAATTTAGTCAAATCATATTTCCATTTAGCAATAGTACCATCTGCTTGAACAATTGTTCTAGTGAATTTTAATGGTTGGTCTTCTGCTTTTGTAGCCGCTGGTCTTCCTCTTTTCATAATTTTAATTTCTTATTATATTTAAATATAACATCTTTATCTTGGAGAGCCAAACAAGTGTTAAAACTTATGTTCAGTTTTGATTTGTTGAACATGTTTACAACCTTTATTTTTATCTTTTAATCTCCAAAAACCAGTACAATTACAAGTAAATTTATCTCCATTTTTAGTTACTTTATAAACTAAATCGTTTGAAGATGATTTTACTTCAAATACATTTTTTTCAATTTTCTTTTCGATTTTTTTCTCCCAAATAATATCTTCTCGAGTTGTTTGGGGATGACACGGAATCCAATCTGGTAATATATAATGTTGACCAGATATAGATTTGAATATAATTGGAGAGTAAATATGAGTATGTTTATACATTACTCGAGTAACTGAGATTCCAGATACATCATTATATGGAATCATAGATAGTGTTTTAGACTCACTATAAACAATTTTTGATTCCCATTTATCTTTACCTTTTAATTTAGTTCTTACTTCCCAAAGTGACATATTTAATATCTTTTATACCTAAATATAACAAAGATATCTCAGGAAGCCAAACAAGTGGTTAAGACAATAGTTGTTTACGATTACTATACTCGAATGCGAGTTGGTTATCTAAAGTAAATGCCCAACAAATCAATTCTAAACTATCCCAATCATTCATGGCTAGTTTAATTAAGATATTGTCAGGCATTTTATTTAAATCGAGATTCATTATTTTCGTTTAAAACGTTTAAATGAATTATCTCTAACTAATACTGCTTTTTCTTCAGTATCATTATTCTTTAATACTCGTTTTGGTTTATTCTTTTTAAGATCTTCTAACCACGGAATTAAAGCTGCAAATTTTGCGTTGTTTGATGTTTTTGACATATATAACTTATTTTAATTTTTACTAACGACCTTGTCCTCTGTACTTTTTAGTTTTTCTAGCATGTTTATTAACATGTTTAGTCGCTTTACCTTTTTTCTTTTTACCGAATGATACTTTACCTCGATTTGATAAACTTACTTTAGTTGATTTTTTAGCTGCCATTATTTATAGGGTTTAATTTCCTATAAATATGTTATAACTCTAATCTAACCCATTTACTTTTATAGTCTGTGTTATTTATCGCATAACGAGCGTAATCGTTTATAATCGGTTTACCTGTGTTGTAATAACCACATACTTTACCCCAATCACCAAATCGTTTATATAATTTAGATAAAAATTTAGCACTTGTTTTAATATTTAATTCAATATCATTTTTCATTTTAGATTGAGGAATTGATTTATCATATATATCAACTGCTACAATTGGCATTAATTGCATTGGCCCTACAGCACCTACACTTGAAGTACGTTTATGATTATAATCCCAATCAAATGGTCCTTGATAAGTTGTTTCTAAATAAGCGATATTATAGAATATATGTTTAGGTATATCATATTCTTCAGAATATTTTTCTAAACAATTATACATTTGAATTGAAGGTACATTTTGATTTGTACTTATAAATCCTGTTTTTTCAATTGAATGTTCTATTGTTTCTAACTTATAAAATATAAGTCCTAACATTATGGTTAGAATTGCTAACCAACTATACATTACTGTTCTCAAATTCATAATTTATTTTACTGGTGAAACCATCGTCTTAGCATAAACACTCAAAATATTTAAACCAACACTATCTGAGTAAATCTGATACTCACCTGATTCTTTATCAATTAGTATTAATTGATTTTTCTCATTCACAGCAACTGATACATTATCTTTAGTTTTAACTGATTTTTGATTAACATAGTTATTTGCTATTTTATTAGTATAGTAACCTACTATCCAACCAATTATTAATGCTGAACTAATCATTACTATTAAAAAGAATGGTTTAGCAAGCGATCTAATTTGTTCTATAATCTTTTTCATAATTTTAATTTTCTTTTAAATTATTAATTACTTCTACTATTTTGGAACACATCTCATATTGTTCTTGTTTTATGAAATGTTTCAAATTTTCTTCTAATACTGATTTAAAATGTTTTTTATCTAATGTAATATCATATGTTACATCTTCCTCAAAACAATTTATAGACATTATATGAATATTTGTCTTTGGACTATCTAGATTTTTTAATATAGAATCAACTATTATTTGAGCTATTTTAAAATCTTTATTATCAAGCATTGCTTGAAACTCACTAGCATTATTAACTGTTATTTCGTTGTTCATATTAAAATAGATCTAAAAATCCTGGATCAATTTCCTTTGATTTAAATTTAGCATTCTTTTCTTGGGAAGCCAAAAGTGAGGTTGCAAGTTTTTCTAAATGTTTCTCCTTTTGTCTATCGTAGTCCTTAACAACTTTATTGTGTTTAATATGTTTTAATTTCGCCTTCGCCATTGTCAGTTCTGTTTCTTAATATTTTATTTTTTCTCCATTGTGATATTGATGGATTATTTAATAGTCTATCTTCTTCAGTTATATCTATATTAACTGGCTGTTCAGTAGTGATAATTGGTTCTTCAATTATTGGTTCCTCAACAACTAGTTCCTCTTTAGGTTCAATTGGTTCTGGTATAAATATTGGTTGTTCTTTTATTTGAGCGAATGCAAAGTTGGCTGCGATTACTAATGCGATTGCTAATGGGTCAAACACAAATATAATAGTTAACACTAACCAATTTATAATTTTATCCATTGGTTTACCTGTTAAGTCAGATAAATATTTTAAAGGACCTAATTCACTAGTTTGTTTACTATTATTTTTTATCTCTAACATTTTACTTTCTATATTAAAGATAGAGTCATTAACTGTTTCTAATTTATCAGATAATTTATCATCTGATTTAGAAATTGACTCAATACTATTCATAGTTACTTTATTTGATTTAACTACTAAATTACCTTTTTTATCAGTATATTGAGTGATAGACCCTTTTGCTAAAGCACCTCTTAATTCAGCTAAATGTTCTTTTTCTTTTAAAATAGTTTCTCTATTACTAGTATATAGTTCTTTTTTAGATTCTAAAGTAGCTAATTTAGATTCAACAATACTTAATTCAGTTGCTGATTTCTGATATGCGCCTGTTAAGAACCCATATATACCCATTGATGTGATTAGGATCAATATAGTTGTTGCAATTGTTAAGTATGTTCTTAATGTTTTATTAATTGTATCCCAATATTGATATAATAGAGAAGCAATTACTAATTTAGAAAATTCTAAAGCACTAGCCATAATTATAACTTCTAAACTAGCACCTATAAATAATTTACTTAAACCTGTTACTGAATAGAATGCAGCTGAACCTGATATGGCTAAAGCTGAAAGTGCTATCAGAAATGGAAATAATCGTTTTTTCATAATTTTTTATTTTTTATAACCTTGATATAAATTCGTTTCCGTCATCTAATGGTTTAGGTTCTTCTAATCCTAACTCAATTAAACGTTGTTGTGTATAATCATCTACTTCCCAAGTTGGTAATTTTTCTTTTTTAGGTAAATGATCTTCTAATCCTTCAATTTGTTTGTTAGTGAATAAATCTCCAACTGATAAAAAGAAGCAATTATAACATAACATTTCTAGATTTTCTAATCTATAATGTTGTTTATTTTTATCTTTAAAATGTAATATTAAAGGCATTTTATAATCAAGAACTCTACGTTCATGGAATCCACATACGTTACATTCTTCTTTTAAATAACCCTCTTCAATTAATCTATATTTTATTTTCTGAGGGTTAAATGAAGATGGATCTACTCTACCTTCAATAATATCTAGTAAAGCAACATCCTTTTTACCATGATTCAAAAACTTAGGAATACCTTTACCCTGTCTGTTTAAATGTAAGTCAAATAAAGATTTACCTGTTGTTTCGTCTTTATAAAACTTAGCCCATTTCTTATAATGAGTATAACAAACATTTAAATATCTAGCACCAGCTCTATTAGACTTGGTTTTAGCCATAGCGGCTAGAATTTGTTCTTTTCCTAATGGTTTTGGTTTAGGCATTTTCCTCCTCGTCAATTAAATCATCATCTTCTTCTTCAATTATATCATCAGGATCAATTGTTAATTCATCTAATACAATTAAATCTTCATTATCCTCTACAATATCTACTTCAGGTATTGTATCTGTTTCTTCATCTCTATCTAATGAATTGATTTCAGCTTTAGGAGCTGTTGTTACTTTGTTTCTAAAGTTATCTTCCATTTCTTTATACTTAACAAATTCATCATGTTCCATAATAATGATTTCATTGTAAGTATGATCACCTTCACCTAATTGAACTGTTACTCCTGCTTTTCTACCTGTGGTTGAGCAACTAACACACGTTTTAGCTGTAGGTAATGCTTTTAATCTGCCTGGATGAATTTCTTCACCACATGATACACATATTTTACTCATTGTTATCTTCTTTATTTTTTATTTTAGTTTCAAAAAATTCCCAAAGTTCCTCTGGGTTGTTAATTATTATTTGTTGTTCCTCTCCATCTTGTTCATATATAATAGGATTAGCTGTACCATCAAAATTTAACCTATCATATACATACCATATTATTATATCACCTTTTAACTCACCATAATGTTTATAAATTAAATTTTCAATTATAGATATAAATGGTTCTTCATAGTTCATTAAGTTTATACCTAATTTTTCCATTATTGACTCTGATCGGTCTAAACATGAAACATAAGTATTTAATAAACCTATAAAAAACGATTTATCATCATTAAAATCTACCTCATCATCTAACTGAATTTTAAATCCAGTACCAAAATTTTTAAAGTTAAACATAGCTTATTTATTTTTTATACCTATGCTATAAATTTTTAAAAATTCACTTTCAGGTAAATTTTTTACTTTAGCAAAATAAGATAATGCTGTTTCAATATTTGGAGCCTCAACTTGATTAACGGGTTCTTTCTTTTTATCTACGTTATTATAAAAATAGTATATCATATTATTTATTATTTAATTTCTCGAAAAAATATTCAGCTGCTGTTTGATAAGCTGAGTCTAATAATTGGAATTGTTGTTGTAATATTATTCCTGCCATATGAGATGGCACTGCTCGAGCTATTGGGTGATTTGTTACATCAATTGTAACACGTTGGTTTTTCTTTTCAAAAATATATTCTTCAACAACAAATTCCATTTCTTTTGTTGTTAATTCATTTTTGACAATTATTTCATTTATATCCATAACCTTTATTTTGATATAAATATAATTAATGTTATTTACATAGCCAAACTATCAGTTAAAAGATTATCGGCTATTTTATATTTTATTACTTCTTCAGCGGTCATGTACCAATATGAACGCTTTGTTTTAATATCATCTAATTGTTTACGAGGTAATGAAGTGTTTTTAATTAAAATATTATCATATATTTTTTGACAACGTTCAGCTTCATTTAATTCTTGCTGATGATGTTTACCTGGTTGGTAATCTACTTCCCAGTTGATTTCATGGTACATAGCTGTTGAGTAAACTCCTATAAATCGCTTATAACCAGCAGAAAATATAAGTAAACCCATTGACTGGATTTGACCATGACATATTGTATAAACGGGTGTCTCTGAATTGTTTATAGCTTCTACTAATCCAAATCCACTATAAACATCACCACCATCAGAATTTATAATTAATTTTATAGGTGAACGACTAGCTATTGTTTTATTTGTATCTTCATTATTTGCTTCATAAATAAATCTAATTACATCATTTACACTTGAGGCTATTACTTCTCCTAAAGTAACTATGCGGTTTGCTTTTTTAGTAGCCATGTTATAAATTAATTAATAAATATTCAAATGTAGTTAAATTTAATATAGATATTTTAAATATATCTAGTTCAAATTCACCTAATTCATTTGATTGTTTAATTATTTCTGATAGATTTTGTATTATGTAATATGAATTTTGATTAAATTTAGTTCCATCAAATTCAACTAAAATATAATTTTGTTTTTCATTATCATAAGGTTTAATTTTTTCTGATAAATCAAAACTAGTATTAGATTGTTCTTTATTAATATATTCTTTATAATCACAATCTATATATAAAGTAGAACACCATGGTTCTAATACTTCTAATAATTGAGAATTACAATTTTTAATTATAAAACCTATATCATATTTAGGAGAAATTATAGGGTATTGAAATTCATCATTTTTAATCCATGAACCCCATTTACGTAAATAATTTCTAGCTGCTCTATTAGATACTATTTTATAATAGTTATCATCTTTACCTACTTGTTCACTCCATCTATGTCCTCTACAAGTTAAATGATAAACAAATGCATCTCGAGATTGAATTAATTTATAACCATTTAAAATCCATCTTTGAAATATATCTGAGTCTTCATAAGGAAATGGGGCAAAAAGTGGATCATGTCCTCCTATAGCTTGAAAATCTTCTTTATATAAAATCCAAGGGGCGAACATTCCTTTAGTAGTTTGATCTTTAAATTCTATTTGTTTTTCTAAGACAAATTTTTCAAATGCTTCAATATTTAAAGAATCAAAGTCTAATCCAAAATTCATTATAATTTTTTCTTTACCTTCAGGATGTAGAGGTGGTTCAATTCTAGTTCCACAAACCACAGTTAATGGTTTTAAATGTTTAATTAGATTTTGAATATAATTAGGTCCAATAATCATATCAGCATGAAGTATACCTACAATTTTATTTGTAGCTAACTCAATACCTTTATCATATAAAATAGTATGACCTACTCTTTCTTCACTTCTATATTTTATACAATCTTGAGTTTGAATCCAATCCCAAGTCCCATCTGTTGAACCATCATCTAATAAAACAATTTCAGCTTCAGGAGCATGTTTTTTAATAGACGTGTAAACATTTTTTAAATGTCTTAAATTATTATAACTAGGTATAATTAATGATATCATATTATTTGTTTAATTTTATTTAAAGCGGATTCAATTACTTGATGCATATCATAGTATTTATATTCTGCTAATCTACCTCCAAATATAATATTTTCTTCTTTATCTGCCAAATTTTTATATTGAAGATATTTTTTATTATTTTCTTCATCATTAACTGGATACATTGGTTCTGTTTTATCAGCTTTATATTCAGTAGGATATTCAAATGTAATATAAGTATAATCTGGTACTATATTATCTGGTTCAAAATATTTATGTTCTATAATTCTAGTATAAGGAACTTCAACATCAGTATAATTCATTACTGGTGTACCTTGATAGTTTTCATTAAAATGTTCATAATGTTCAAACCTAGTTGTTTTATATTCTAACTCTCCAAATTGATAATTATAAAATTTATCTATAGGACCTGTATAAATTACTTTTTTATGTTCAGGTAATTCATCTATAAAATAATTTGTATTTAATTTTACATCAATTCCTTCTAATAATTTTTCAAATATTTGAGTATAACCACCTATAGGAATACCTTGATACTTATCATTAAAATAATTATTATCATAAGTAAATCTTACAGGTAAACGTTTAATAATTTCTTTAGGTAATAATGTAGGTTCTTTTTTCCATTGTTTGTGAGTATAACCTTTAATTAGTTTTTCATAAACGTCTTTACCAACTAACTTAATTGCTTGTTCTTCTAAATTAGTAGGTTCATTTATATGTTTACTTTGTTCTTCAATTATTCTTTTAGCTTCAATGGGTGAAGTTATATTCCATAATTTAGAAAATGTCCACATATTAAAAGGTAAAGAATAAATCTCACCTTTATAATTTGCTACTGGTCGTAAAGTAAAATTATTAAATGAAACAAATTGATTTATCCAATTCCATACTTCTTCATTTGAAGTATGAAATATATGAGGACCATATTCATGAACATTTATACCATTTACATTTTTAGTATAACAATTTCCACCTATATGATCCCTAGATTCAATAACACATACTTTATAACCTTGTTTATTAAGTTCATAAGCACATACAGAACCAAAAAATCCACTTCCAACTATAAGATAATCGTACATTATTTAATTTTATTTAAAAGATCAAACATATATGTTTTGTAATATTCTATATTAGTATATTTATCTAATACTATTTTATAAGCGTAATCATTTAATTCATCAATATAAGATTGATTTTGTATTAATTCTTTTAATTTAGCTTTAACTGAATTAAAATCTCCATATTCAAATGATAATTCAGGATATAAATCTAAAGCTGTTTGACTTGTATTCCAAGATAAACAAGGTGTTTTCATCATAGCGCACTGAATAGGAAATGAACCGCCTAATGGATAAGGAATAAGATATAAAGAATATTTACTTGTTCCTATCATTTTATTAAATTTAATATAATCAGGTTCATAAGAATGATGAATTATATTTTCTAAATATGATTCTTCAGCTCTATAAGTATGCATTTTAGGAATATTTATAGTTAAACCAGTTTCTAATCCTATTAAATAATTATCAAAATTACCATATCGAAAATCTAAATTACCAGGTAATATTATTTCTTCTTTTTTATCATATAATGAAGTATCTAAATCTAATAATTGTGGATGATGAAATACAGGTTTATCAAATAAACTACTAAAATACTTAGAATCAATTTCATTATGTGTTAGAATAAAATCACAATTTTGATATAATGAAATAAAATAAATAGAGTCAATAATTCCTTTAGCTGTTAAATAATTTCTATGATGAGATTCTTGTTGTATACCTACTTTCTTAGCTACTTTTCTAATATCATTTATACTAATATTTTGTACATTAATATTTTCATGTATTGAAGCTATAATAGCTATATCAAAACTTTCTTGTATTGTATTTACTTTAGAATGATGAATATTATAAGCACCTAAAGTATGTATCCAAGTTAAAGGAGGTCGAGAGTATATTTGTGGTGGCAAATATCCCTCAAATCCTAAATCTGATATATAAAGTATTTTCATATCATTTTTATTTAGTTATATTATACTAATTTATTTTCTTTTAAAGTATAATAAACAAAAAGTTTAACATTATCCGGTACTTTATTCCATTGTATATCATCAAGATTAATATTTTTTAAATCAATATCTAAATAATTAGATAATTGTTTATAATCTTCTAATACACTTGTTTTATCCATATGTTCTCTTTGTGTATAAAAAGCAAAATGAGAACAATAAGCATTACCATAAATTACATTAGGTTGTTCTCTTTCTTTAGGCGCTTGACAAGATAACCAATGTTCTTCATCTGGCCCTACTTTTCCTTCAAATTCATTAAATGTAGAACCTAACCAAGATATACAATTAATAGATACTCGTTCATAATCTTTTAGTACCCAAGTTTCAAATAATTGCGGTATATTTTTAAATTTTTTAAGGAATGTATCTAAAATATATTTATGTTTTAATTCACATACTATAGGTTCTTTATAAGCTATAGTTTCAGTACAATGATAAGAGAATGAATTTTGGTTTGAATAAAAACCTAAGTTTTGTAATACGCTATCTATAGTACCATTGTTTATAATAGTACCATATACTAAAAATGGTTCTGGGTTTGCTATTCTATATTTAGCTAAATTTTCAATAAAATTAGGCTGTAACCAAACTACATCATCATCTAATCTAATATAAATTGTGTCTGAGTCTGTACAAGTATTAAAAAATCTAAAGATATTTCCATTATTTCCACATTCTGGGGTATCTAAAAATCTTTCATCTAATGTTATAAATCCTTTATATTTATCAGCTAATTCTTTAAAATAAGCTATGTCTTTAGAATCTTTAGTATTAACCCAAATTCTATATTCATCAATTATTTTTTTCTCTTTTAGAATATATTTAATTAAAAGCTCCATATACTTTTTTCTTCCAGCTGGAGTCACAACTACTATTTTTTTATTATTTATCATTTTTAATTTATTAATATTATTTGTTCTTTAGGGAAATGAAAATGGCATATTCCGTTTACCATTATATTTTTATGACTTGAATCTTGTATTTTATTTTGTTTAATAACATTTAATAATGTAATATATTTGTCTTCAGAAACCAAATGATATTTAGAAAGATTATTTCTCTCAACACATTGTTTAAGAAAGTGTTCACATGACCAATCTGTTATATACTCCCAAATTTTTCCATTATAATTAGATATCTTAAGAGATTCATTATAAGTATCATCTATATATTTTTTATCATTTAGATAATCAGCTTTTGATATATTTATAAAATAAAAATTAGTTTGAGGATAAAAATCTTGAAATATTATTTTTTCAAAATCAAAATTATATTTAATCATTCCTCCATAGCCGATACCATTTAAATAATAAAAGTCAGCTTTGTCAATATTAATATCTAAAACTTCATTAGTTAATATAATATCATTAGCTGATTTACATAACCATTCTATATTATTATCTTTACAATAATCAAAAAGTAAATTATCTAAATCTGCTGTTCCAAAGTTATGACCTCGATTAAAAGAAGGAGTTAATAAAACACAATTTAAATATTTATCCCACATATTTTTATAAGGAGATATTAAATCTTTATTTTTAAAATTAGTAGCTACAATTACCAATTTATATTCTTTTAATATATCTAAATTATAAACAAGATATTGTTCTACTAAATCTATATCATCTTGAGATGAAATATATCCTATAGTACCATAAACTGATTTATTAATAAGTTGCTTTAAATTCATCTACTGAAATTAAATTTAATAATTGTTTTCTATTAGAATTAAAATACTCCCAATCCCATATATTGTCTTGGGATGTAGTATATTTATTTGTATTATTTTGAATTACTCCTACACCAAAATCAGTATCAACAACACAACATTTAACATTTGGATGATGTGCCTTATAATCAACAAATGATTTCCAAACATCACCATTCCATGCTATAGTTTGCCTTGGTATTAATTGAGCTTCATAACTTACTGGATTACAGTCATGTAATAAAATAAATCCATTATCTACTAAATGATTAAAAGCATTTTTAATATCTTTAGTCACTTGTTCTGAATGATGTAAACCATCTATAAAAATAATATCATATTTTATATTCTCATGATTTTTAATTAAATCAAAAAATTCATTAGAAGTCATAGGATAATTTACTTCAGAAGCTATAAATGATTCAGCTCCTGGGTCTACTCCATCTTTATGAATTGCTCTTACTTCTTTAATATTTTCTCCTTTAAATACTCCTATTTCTAAATAGTTAACTAAATTATATTTTTCAATTAAATAATTAATTAAATCATAACGTTTAACTTCACTATTTAAATAACGAATTACTTCAGGTTCATTAAGATTATTTATCATAATGTGTTATAATAGTTATTTTGTCTTTCTTGTCTTTCAATTGTTTTAGGATGATATAAACAAAAACTTTCCATATCTGGGAGAGCTGAATATATCCCTATCCCTGTTATTTGTTCATGTACTTTATTTTTCCAGTATATGTTTTTAGATTTTTTATATATTCGAGTTTGGTAATCAGGAAAATTAACCCATCCATTTTCATTTAAGTTCCATCTCCATTGTTTAATATGATCCTCAGTTATACCATTTACAGTATTAATTCTAGGTACATAAAATAATTCTACATCTGGATTTGTCTCTATCAATTCAGGAAGTGATTCTATTAAATATTGATGAGGATACTCATCTGCATCAATTTGAAAAATATAATCTCCAGAACATAATTCTGTTAATTGGTTTTTCCAAGATGCGAAATCATTCTCAAATTGTTTTCCAAACCATGAATATTCTCCATTTACTGAATGTGATCGTAGATATTCTTCTACTTTTTTAGAACCATTAGCCTCATCAAACAAAATTACTATTTCGTCTACTGTGCGTTTAAATTTTAATAAGACATCTACTAAACGTTGTAATTCGCTTAATTCATCTTTAACAGTAATGGCATAACTAATTTTCATATTATAATTTTTATTCTGGTAAAATACCTACATAAGATAAAGCGTCCATAAAGTTTTTTTCATCAAAATGAGCTACAGTTGACATATCCATTTTATTTTCATAAAATTTATCTTTTTTACCTGGAATAGGATATTTATGTTTTTCTTCTTCTTTAATTTTAACTGATTTAGCGGCTGACCATTTCCAATTAGTTATATTTGCTCCATTTGCAAATATCATTCCTTTATCAGGAACATTAATCATACTTGGCATCCACATTAATCCATCTTCATCTTTATAGATTAAGTCTTTATATAATTCAGGTAATAATTCTTTTTGTTGTTCAAAAAATTCTTCACCTTCCTTCATTAATGAATTAGTTTGGAAACCACATCCGTAACAAAAATGATTAGTTATTTCAGGAGTTACTTCTTGTGAGTAACAAGCGTCGCTTCCGCAACGCTTACATATTGTTAAATTATCCATTATTTTCTACTTTAGTTAATTTAGGTAATTCTATTTTCTTTAATTGAGGTAATTTTATTTCAACTTGTTTAGGAAACTCAGGAATATTTTTAGTAAATATTTCATCTAATTTATCCTTCATTTTATTCCAACTAAACTCTGTTTTAGATTTATATGCTTGTCTATTAGCGTTATCAGTATATTTTTTATAATTTTCAAATACATCTTTTAAATAGAAACCTACTTGTCCTTGATCTACTGAAAACCAATTACTTTCTTTTAATAACATTGTATTAGCAGCACTTGGATGAACTGGAGTTAATTGACCTGGTAATAATATAGTAAAATCTTTACTTAAGAAATCTGTATGTCCACTCCAATTAGTAGTTATAATAGGTTTTTTAGCTAAACTAAATTCTAATAATGGACGACCGAATCCTTCACCTTTAGTTAAATTAACCATTGCTTTTACTTTTTTATGATTATATAACTGATTCATTTCTTCATCAGTAAACTCACCATGTAATAAGTAAATATTAGGTAAAGTAGTTGCTTTAACTGTTTTACGAATTAATTTAATACGTTTAAGTAATTCTTCTCTATCTACAGTTGATGAACCAACCATTGATGTCTTTAAGATTAAAGCAGGTGCTTTAGATTTATTTTTAAATATTTCATAAAATGCTTTAATTAATAAACCTACATTTTTTCTATCTTCACCTAATTGACCTTGCATCCAATGACCTACAAATAAGTAAGCAAATGATTCTGGAGTTGAGTCTATTGTTTTAATAAATGAATCTTCTGTTGTTTCTATTTTGTCTAATACTTTATATATATCTGTATTAGCTCCTTCAAATAATACTTCAATTGGTTTATTTAATACAATTGAACCTTCACGTTGTTGTGTTTGTGAGTTTACTTTTTCAAATTTAGTTTCTTCAAATACTTTTTTAGTATGTTCTGATGATACTAAAGTTAAATTCATTCTATTCACGCCTTCTAAAAACTCATGTGAACAAGCTGTTGTTTCAATACCCGCTGTAACTCCAATACTATATTTACCCATAGGTTGGAATTCATTAGGTACTGTAATTTGCATCCATATTTCAGGTTGTTGATTTAAAGGTGCGTTTAAAATATATTGTTTTAAAAATGTCCATTCAGAATGATCATCTGTAAAACCCCAAGGTGTTTCTCCCCAACGTTGTGGGATTAGTTTCACCTCGTATTTATCTAATTCAATTATTGCTTTTATTAAGTCACGAGCTCTAGCTCCGTAACCAGAGTAAGTATCAAATGGTGATGATATTACAAATAAGGGTTTGTTCATAACAATTAATATAATAATTTATGTGGTACAATTCTATCTTCTACTTCATTAACATTAATGAATTCATATTTAGGTCTTGGTGTCCAAGTAGCAAATAATTTATCTAATGTTTCAATAATATTTACTCCCATTTTTTCACCTGTAAATCCAGCTTCATCACTTAATGCCCATTCTCTACCTTTAGCTCCTCTACGTTTTCTTTCTTCTTTACCTAATTTATAAACCTTCATTAATTCTTCAGCTGCGTCTTCTGCTCTACATCTATCATCCCAAATATAAGGAGTTAATGGAGAACCAACAAGTGATTTATTAGTTGGGTAAACTGGAAATGCCCATTCACCATGTTCTTTAATTGTTCCATTATGGTTAGAAGGAAAATCAGCGTCAAAATCAACCCATTTACCATCTTTAACAAAACGCATTTGATCTTGCATTCCACCTGTCACGTTAGCAATAATTGGATTTCCTACTAATAATGCTTCAGTTAAACTTAAACCCCATCCTTCATTTGATGTTAATTGAATTTGAACGTCAGTTAAATTATATAACCAATTCATTTGATTAGGAGCTAAACGATGTTCTGAAAATATAATATTATATTTATTATCATTTAAAAATAATTCTCTTACTGCTTCTAAATCTGTACCATTGTCATCTATAATTTGAGTATGTAAAACAAAAGCACATTTTTTAGCTTGTTCTTCTGTTAATTGGTCTATAAAGAACTTATAAGCCAACATTGTATCTGGAATTTGTTTTCTACGAATATTTCTAGAGTTAAAGAAAACTACAAATTCATAATTTTTATCTCCAAATATTGCTTTTTTAAATTGTATCATGTCTTTATATTGAGCATGATTTTCATCTATAGGAAACATTAATTCATGATTTAAACCATGAGGTACATATTGGATAATTTTATCCTTAGCTTTATCACCTAAAACTAACTTATTAATATTTACTGTTTGTTTTGATATACCTAACAATGCATCACATGCTTCATAATAAGCTTTATTATACATTGGTGCTGGATAATCATCCCAAATATTTAAATAAATAATAGGAATTTGTTTACGGATTTCATTTTCCATTTGGAATAACCAAATAAAATATCTTGGATCAGTAATTAAGAATATTGCATCTGGTTTTTCAATTTGCAATAATTGTCTTAATAATAAAGGATCTCCGTAACCATTTACAGGATATAAAACAACATTTGAATCTGTTAGATTTGTATTTTTGTTTGTGTCTTCAGATAAATCGAAACGTTTACCTGCATCTGGATGTTGGATAGCTCCTCCTATATTTACCCAATTGAAATGTTGAGCTGTATGTAATACAACTTCTCTTGCTACAGTAGCAATACCTGAGTGGACTCTTATGTCATCACATATTAACAGGATTTTTTTCCTCTCATTAGGAGGTAAATAAGCAAAACTTGAATTCATATAAAACTATTATAATAAAATTTTTTTATTTCTCCAAATCTAAAGAATTATGAGAGTGAATTTTTTTACGAAAATCTTCATCTGTCAAATATAAATGTATAGCTCTATCAGCTAGTTTTTGAAATGAAAATTTACGCTTTACACATTCAACTCTGAATTCTTCAAATAAGTCACTTTGTATTTTAACACTTGTTAGTGTCATATCTTTCTTTTCCATAATTTTGTATATATTGATATTTGATTATAAATATATACGTTTTTATAGAATTGCGTAAGAACATAAATTATTAGTTGAGAAAGGACAATATTTACAATTAAATGAGGATGGATTTGGAGTATGTTCTACTTCTTTATAAGTACCATCTTGATTAAAACAATTAACTATAAATTCATTCATAGCGTTTATTGCTTTATTTACTTTAACTTTACCACTTGCTGGTTTAAATTCTTGAATGTGTCTCTGAACGTATTCAGCATCTTCTTGAATTTTACGTTTTAGTATAACAAAATTAATATCAATACTATCTACATCTAAATTAAATTGTTCAGCAAAAAACTGTTTATAAAGAATTAATTGAAATTGTTTATCTTCATCTTTTTTAGCCGCATCATTCCAACCTCTAGTAGACGTTTTAAAATCGATTATAGTAAATGTATGTGTGGGTTCATGGTATAATACAAGGTCTAAATACCCATTGTATATCACGTTTTTATACAGTTTATTAGGGCGTAATGATATAGGCACCTCACATCCTACTAAATACCAACCTCGTTTACTAAAATATTTCTTTTTATTTTTTTTTAAATAAGATAATATCTTTAATCCATCCTCATAAAATTCATTTAACTCTTCAGGACTACTAAAATGTACTTTTTTATTTTTCTTATATTCATCAGCATACAACACACTCAATTTAGTTTCAAACATTGATTCTAAATCTAAAGTATCAGCAACAGTATAGTTTTCTTCATACATTTTTGTAATATAATGTTGAATAACCTCATGCATTGCTGTTCCAAAGATAAAATGTATAGAAGGTGCATAAACGTAATTACCATCTTTGTATTGTAATTTCCATTTGTGAGCACAGCTTCTATACATTGATAATTGACTATATGATATAGTTTTTTCATATCTATAATCAGTATCTTGTTTTTGAAACTTTTGAATTTGTTTTATTATTGAGGGAATTTTCTTAGCCATTTTACTTTTTCCATAAATCACGCTCTACTAATTGAGCTATGATTCCGTAGTTAACTATATCCTGATATGTATCAATTAATGATTCATTATTGGCTTTACGTTTTTTAATAATTAGATTTTTCCAACGACTAACTTTATCACTTAATCGGTACCATAAACCTGTTAATGCAAACTCTTTTTCATCATCGTTTGCTAATTGAGTCCCAGCTGAAATATTAGACATACCATAGTCTAAATGTTTTTTAGCAAATAATTCAAATTGTTCTAATATTATTTGTTTATAACCTTCTGCTATAGTAGGATATTCTTGTTCTAATATTTTGATATAATCTGGTTTTACTTTAGTTGAATAATTTGTTTCACCTGTTGTTATTCTATTATCACTCATTTTAATTCTTTTAATAGTGTTTTCTTAACTTTATCATCTAATCCTAACTCAGTAAGAATATTTTCTATATCACTTTTAGATAATATAGTTATATATTCACTAGCTTCTTTTTTTGAACATTGAAAATAGTAAGCTATCTGAGTTAGTAATTCTGATGAATATGATTTAGTTGTAGATTTTATATATTTACTATATAATGATTTTTTAGGTAAAATATTTAAATAAACATTATATATTTGTTCTTTACTAGTAGGAGGCATTTTTTGAACAATATTAGCTAGTTCAATATAGTTTTCATCCATACTTAACACTTTATGAATCATATAAGAATTAAAATCATTTTTCTCATCTTCAGTATATGATTTCCAAGGTGTTTTATTTACAGTTAAGTGTTTTATAAAATCCCAAGGTGTCATTAGTCTTGTGTTTGATTTAACTCAGCGTATTCTTCTCTTAATTCTTTAGGAAGTAAATCAGTTAATACTTTTCCTGTTTTAACATCAAAGAATACTGGAATAGGAATTAATCCATCTTCTGCTCCACCAGTAATAAATCTAGATACTTTTCTTAAAATAACACCTTCTTGAAAGATATGATTTCCATCTTCAGATGTTACAGCCGTTGTAGTTGATAAATCAATTTGGGCTTGAGGTAATTGTTGTTTGTTCATTTTATATTATTTGTTTTTTAGTTATAACTTTTAATATTTTAGATATACAAGACATCATATTAATTTCTTTATCAATTCTAAAGTTTGATTGATATTGCATTTCAGAAACAATTATAATAACTTCTCCATCATTTCCTTTACTATACTCTTCTACTCTATCATATAATGCTCTAAATAATTCATCATATTCATTTATATTAGAGTCAGCTATTATTTGTTTAATAATTTTCCAAGATGTAGCTTTAGATTTAGTTAATTCACTTATTACTTTATCTATATAATTAGATGCTACTAATAATGAGTTATCTAATGTTAATTTACCATCATGAGTTGATAATTGACAAGTATTTAAAATCTTTCTTAAGTCAGGATAAAACTGGTTTACTACAGTTTTAATAGACTCTAAATCATATTCTGTGTTTTCTTTTTCTAAAACACTAACAACATGTTTTGCAACTTCACCTTTTGATGGAGGTACAATTTTTAATACTTGACATCTTGATTGTAATGGATCAATTATTCGTTCTATAAAGTTACAAGTTAAAATAAAACGAGTACTTATAGAATAAGTTTCAATAACATTTCTTAATGCTGCTTGTCCTTGTATTGTAATAAAATCAGCTTCATCTAATATGATTACTTTTAAAGGTTTGAATGAAGCTGTAGAGGCGAAACCTTGTACTTTGTCTCGTATAGTTTCTATACCTCTCTCATCGCTTGCGTTTATATAAAGATAATCACAATTAATGTTATTAACTAGAAGTTTTGCTAATGTTGTTTTACCTGTTCCAGGAGGACCATAAAATAATAAGTTCTGAATATCATTTTGATTGATATACTTTTCAACAACTTGTTTTAAAGTCTCATTACCAACATACTCGTCTAATACTTTAGAACGATATTTTTCTACATATAACTTGTGTTCTCTCATTATTCAATTATAACATTTATTATTTATAAAGCCAAATTAGCTTTATTCATAGTCTCCATATATATTAAATTTTTTAGGTGGTATAGGTTTAATCTCTACTTCTTCAGTTCTAATAACATGTATTGTACCACCTATAGGATTTAATTTAAATTCAGCTTTTTCATTTGTCTTACTAAACCAAGCTTCTAATACTTCAGTTAATGAATTATAAATTTCACTTTCATTAACTAAAGTCCACCTGTCACCAGGTGGAACTCTATTAGCTATTAATTTGTAATATTCTTTTTTACTTTTTTCCATTACATCATTCCCATCATGTCACCAAAATTATTTTCTGATTTTTTATCTTCTGGTTTATCAACTATAGTACATTCAGTTAATAAAATAGTTCCTGCGATTGAAGCTGCGTTTTCTAAAGCTGTTCTAGTTACTTTAGCTGGATCAATGATACCTGCTTCTTTCATATTAACTATTTCATCTGATTTTAAATCAAATCCGAACCAATATTCTTCTTCTTTTAATTTATTTAAGATACTATATGTTTTTTCTTCTTCAAAACCAGCATTAGATAAAATTTTTCTTAATGGTGAGCTACAAGCTTCATATACAATTTCAGCTCCAATATTATCTACTTCTATAGATTCACGAGCATGTAATAAAGTAACTCCACCTCCAGGTACAATACCTTCTTCAATAGCAGCTTTTGTTGCATGTAATGCATCATCAAATCTATCTTTCTTTTCTCTAATTTCAGTTTCAGTGTTTCCACCTACATGAATAATAGAGATACCACCTGTAAATTTAGCTAAACGTTCTTGTAATTTTTCTCTTTCAAATGGTGTTTTTGAATGTTCAATTTGTTGAATTAATTCTTCAATTCTAGCTTTAATTTTTTCTTCATCACCTTTACCATCAATAATAGTAGTAGTGTCTTTAGAAATATTAACTGAACGAGCTTGGCCTAACCAATTAGAATCAAATTTTTCTAATTTCATTCCTTTTTCAGCTGATATAACAGTTCCACCTGTTAAGATAGCTATGTCTTCTAAAATTAATTTTCTTCTATCTCCAAAGTCAGGTGCTTTCACAGCTGCTGATTTTAAAATACCTCTTGCTTTATTTACAATAAGCGCAGCTAATGCTTCACCATCGATATCTTCAGCAATAATTAAGATAGATTTATTTTGAGTAGATATTGACTCTAAAATAGGTAATAACTCTTTTACTTGAGATATTTTTCTATCAATAATTAAAACATAAGTATCATTTAAAATACAAGACATTGTATTATTATCTGTTACCATGTAAGGTGATTTATAACCTCTATCGAATTGCATACCTTCAACTGTCTCAAGATATGTTTCTCCTGATTTTGATTCCTCAATATGAACTACACCTTCACGACCTACTTTTTTCATTGCTTCAGCAATCATTTTTCCTATTTCAGGATCGTTATTTGCTGAAATTGATGCTACTTGTTCTAATTGGTTTTCATCAGTAATATCTTGTTTGATATCTTCTCTGATTACTGTAGTTAATTCTTTAACTGCTTTATCAATACCTCTTTTTATTTCAACAGCGTTTTCACCATTGTTAAGATGCTTTAAACCAGCGTTAACCATGTATTGAGCTAATAAAGTTGATGTTGTAGTACCATCACCTGCTTTATCTGCTGTTTTAATAGCGGCTTGTTTAATCATTTGAACACCTAATTCTTCAATTGGGTCTTCTAAACTTCTAATGTTTTTAGCTACTGATACACCATCTTTAGTTGACACGATATTTTGTCCGTCACTATAAACTACATTTCGTCCATTTGGACCTAAAGTGCTAGTAACAGCATCTGCTAAAGTGTTTATACCTTTAACCAAACGTTTTCTTGATTCAGGACCTATTACTATAATTTGTTTACTCATATTTATTTATTTTACTTATTTACAACTGCTAATATTTGATTTTCAGGACAAATATAATATTCTACTCCTTCATCTTCTACTTTTACAGGACCCATTTGAGGTAAGATTACATGTTGACCTACTTTTAAAGTAGTTGGAATCCAAACTCCTGTAACTGAATAATGACCTGGACCTATTGATACAATTTCTCCTGATAAATTTTTCTCTTTACCTAAATCAGGTACATATAGATTACCATATGTTTGTTCTGTTTCTTCTGTTGGTTTAATTAAAACCGCATTAAAAAGTGCTTCTAATTTCATATTTCTAAATTGACTAATTTACTAATTTTTGATTCTACTTCTTTCCATTCGTTAATATATTCAGTGATAGAATTATAATCTTTTTTATTATTGATTTTTAATCCTGAAATACGTTTTAGACAATTTCCTAAAGTAGCATAATAACCTATTGTTTTTTGAATTTTTTTAGTGCTATCAGTATAGCGTTGATCTGGAGTTGCATCCTCCATAATTGTGTAGCAGTATGTATCCTTTTGGATATAAAATGGCTCTAAAAATGGATCTCGAATAATAATAGTGTTTGATAACTCTTTTTCTTTCATAACCTTGTTTTATATAAATATTGATTAAATTTCTTTTTGTACTAAATAGTATTTACTTCTGATAATACCATTTTGGAATTCTAATTTCATTAACCCATCTAAACTAATACTTAATGTACCACTTATCATATCTCTATTATTATATAGAATTTCTTTGATTAATGATGAATTAAAATGTAATTTGTATTGAGGTGGTACATTTGTTTGAGTTAAACCACCTAAATAGAATGATACTTTATTAGCGTATTCAACATCACCTCCAAATAATAATTCTACTTCTGGATTACCATCTGTAGATAATGATGGTTGAATAACTACTGTTTCGCTATTAGTTAATGCGCCTTGTGCTTTAATAATTGAACCCATTGATTCTGCATCTAATGTTGTTACAATATTAAATTCAGGCTCTTGAGCTAACTCACCTGGTTTAGGTATTGTTATTAAACTAGCTAATGAATAGTTTAATTGGAATTGATTATCAGCTAATAATAGTTTTGAACATATATTACCTGATTTAGTAACACTTAATTGAATGATATCTTTAGTTATATCAATTAATTTTAATAATTGTGTTGTATTACTTATTCCTAATGTAGCGTCTATAATAGGGAATTTAGAACAAATTACTTCACCTAACATTTCTTTACTAGGTGATGCAAATTTGATTAATAGAGTATCGTTATTAACTTCCCATTTAACTTGTTCTATTAGACCACTAATATAATATTTTGATATAATAGATTTTAGATCTGTTTTGTTAATCATATAATTATAATATAATAAAAATTTATTGAATAGCCAAATTTAAAACTTAAAAAACTTATGTACATTTCGATTAAATACAGGTACACCCCAACCGATATCTTCATATAGACCTTCTAATTTATTTCTCATTACTGATTCAAATATTTTGTCTCGGTCTATAAAATTTTCAATAAACTCAATTATTTCAGGTGGGTCGTTGTAACCATTAAATCCAATAACCTCAATTTTATAAGGATTATCTTTTAAATAAGCTATATACATTTTATCACCTATTTGAAATGTAGGATAGTTTTTATCTAATTTTTTAAAACGTAATAAGTCATTATAGTAAATAGCTGCTTTAGTATTAATTGGGCATTTTAATTTTAATCTTGAAAATAATTCTCCAGCTCCAGGTCTAGCAGCTATATAATCAGCCATTTGTTTTAAACCTGTAGGTTTTAATATTTGATGCCAATCAATTGTTCTTAATGAGTCTCTGAATTGAAGTATTTCCTCACTTATAGAATTTTTGTCTTTACCATACATAATTTCTTTTAGTAAATGTTCTCCAAAATTTCTAAATAAAGGTGGGAAATTAGATTTCATTAGATCAAGACCCATCATCACTAGTTCTTCTACAGGTACACCTTCTTTATTTACAATTAACATAGCGTATCTTCTCTTACCTGAGAAATAACCTCTTTCAAGTACTACTTCTTGTTTCAATTCAAAGTAATGAGGTTCGTTTGGATATTTAACATTAAATAATTCTTGAACTAATGTATGTAGATTATTATTTGCTTCTTTTTGAATTTCAGTTGCTATCTCTAAAATACATTTAACCCATTCTTCTTTTTCAGCATGTATTAATTCTGGATGTCTATGAAGTGCTAAGTCTTTAACTTGAATAAATAATGAGTCAGTATCTGAAGTTACTATATAATCTTTATCATCACTACCTAACTGTTCATTCATCCATTTATTAACAAATTTAATTGATTCTTGGGTTAATCTTTGACCTGTTAAAGTAATTGCTTTACTAATAAATTTATTTCCATCAGTATATCTCCATCCGTTTTGAGCAAATACTCCATAAACGTCATTTAACTTAATTTTATAAGCATGTTGTCTTGAATTATAAAACTCACCCATAACTGGATCGTTATCTTCTTTATATGCTTTTTTCATCAGTTTTTTATATTCCTGTCTTTTAGCAAACCAATCAGATAAAATTTCACAAACAACACTAGGTGTATCTTTTCTAAACATAACACCTGGAGCAGATATAAATAAATCGTTTTCTTTAATTATATTAATTAATCTACTTACAGTTATTTGAGAGCTAATTACTGTTCTATCTTTTTTAACTTTTTCAATATTAACTACTTTATTAGGGTCCATTAATTTTAATTCTCGTAAAGACCACTGATTATCAAACTTACCTGTATTTACCACACGACCTACTAGAGTCTCTATTCCCATGTTTAAAGTACGGATTATTGAGGGATATAGTGAAGTAAAGTCTAAGTCAATAACCCAATCGTATAATCCAGGTACTGGATCTTTTAGATAACCACCTGCATAGCCAGCTAGTACTAAAATTTCTTCATACTCATCTTTAGTCATTTGACCACTACGATATAATGCTTCAGCTTTTCTAGGATTAATTTCTTTTAAATATGGATTATAAGTAGTAGGTTTATTTGGTGAAACTATTTTCTTTCTTTTTAAGTAAGTTAAAATAGCACCTTCATTTAACATAGTTGAATAATAGATTTGTTCATATTCAGTATGACATAGATGACAAATAGCAACCGTTAGTTCTATAAATTTCATCTTTTTTTCTAACGCAACTATGATTTCAACATCTCGAATGTTGTATTCTATAAACTTATTTGGATCTTCTTTAAATAAATTATCTAATGAACCTTGATATTCAACCTTACCTAATTTAGCATATTTAATACCTATATCGTTTAATCGATATGAAGGTTCTTGTTTCATGATGTATTTTTTAAATAACAACATATAATCCAAGTGATTCACTCCTCCTATTACTACTGGTTGTTCTGCATCATATTCAACCATTTTTATTTTATTTATAGGAGATAATCTTTTACCTTCATATTGACCTAATACTTTAGATATTCTATAATATAAATAAGGAATATCAAAATAACCACTATTCCATCCTGTAACAATAGTTGGATCAATTTCACTCCACATTTCTAAAAATGCTCGTAATAAATCTTCCTCAGTTGAAAATGGTACTACTTCTTTATCAGGTGAATTAATAGTATTTAAATTATTATTTTCATCTAAAATTAAACAGTAATATTTTTTAAGAGTATTATCATATAATGAAATTGAGGTTATTTTAGCATTTGCTGCTTTAATACTTTCAGGAGTAAGTGCTCCTAATATCTCACACTCAATATCTAGATAAACTATATTATGGTATGAAGGCGTTTCGTCTGATTCATAATAAGTATCAACTAATAAACGAGTTATTTTGTCAACATCTTTTTCAAAATATTTAGGATCTTTATAGTCATTCATTTTTTTAATAGGAGTAACTATATCACCTTCTAAAGTACGATATTCTCCTTCTTCATGTTTAACATAGTAAGTAGGAAAGTATTGAAAGTCAGACCAACCTCTTTTATCGTCTCTTAAATAATATTTTTTCTCGTAAAAATCGTAATAACAGCTTTGATACATGTTTATAATATAATAAAAAAGGCTTAGTTTCCCAAGCCTTAAAAAATAAAAGTTATATTATGTATTAGTAATTTGTTTTACCTTGAAATTGTCCGTTATATAATTCTTGAGGAATTGGATTTGTAATCATATAAAACTGACATACACGAGCATTTTCTTCAATGAATATAGTTTCTGACTCTACAAACATTGTAGTACCCATAACATCTGTCTCGAATCCTGGATCCCAAATTGGAGAATTTATTTTAGCACCACCTCTATAAATTGAAGAACGAGATGTAATAAAACCAGTTGAGTCAGCAGGTATTTTAATACCTTCATTAAATGTTAACGCGTATGCTCCTCTTTCTAGTCTCCATACTTTTCTTCCATCTAAGTTAATTGTTTCGATGTTTAAAAAATAATCAGGATTAACTATAGTTTTTTCTTTTAAAACTTGTACTCCACCTATAATTTTTTCTATTTTAGAAACTGATAAGTCAATTCCTACTTGATTTACTTTATGATAATCAGTACCATTATCTTTTAAGTATTGTTTAATTTGTTGTCCTGTTAGTAACATATTATATATTTAAATTTAACATTCCCATTACTTCTGCTTTAGCTGTTTTATTATGGTCTGCAAATGCACCTGATACTTCACTAGTAACCATACTAGCACCTTGATGTTTTACACCTCTACAAGATACACATTGGTGACCAGCATGAATAACAACCATTACATTTTCTGTTTCTGCAATTGCTGAAATAGCATTATGTATTGCAACTGTTAATTGTTCTTGTATTGAACCTCTTCTACCAAAATGTTCTACAATTCTATTTAATTTAGATAAACCTACTACTTTACCATCTTTACCTGGTATATAAGCGATATGTACTTTACCTAAAATAGCTTGATGATGATGTGAACACATACTAGTAATTGGAATATCTCTTTCTAATATAATTCCATTATAACCATCACTTGGGAATGCAGTGATTTCAGTTGGTATTTCATATCTACCTCTCCATAAATCATTTACATATGCTTTAGCAACACGACGAGGAGTTTCCATACTATTAGGATCGTTTTCCCAATCTACACCTAATGCAGTTAAAAATTTACCATAAGCATTTTCTGCTTTTTTAATTATTTTTAATTTTTCTTTGTCAGTTAATGAACGATGATCACCTTTTTCTATTAACTCTTTTAATTGTGTAGATATACCATTTGCAAAACCTGCTTGAGCAGTTTCTAATTTTTCTACATCTACTACTTTACGTCTTGTATTTGTTTTTTCTTTACTCATACTATGAAATATAATAACTTATTTTTGGAAGCCAAACTATATTGAATAAATAGCTGGATAGTTTCTGTAATAACCTTTATCGTTGTCCATACCCATTCCTACTAACCATTCATCTTGGACTTCAAATCCCCAAACCATATTAGGTAGAGGTTCTGTTTTAGCTCTTTTAGCTAGTGTAACAATATTAATTGATTTTGGATTTTTTATTTCAAGGAAATCTATTAAGGCATTCATTGTATTTCCTGAATCGTAGATATCGTCTACTAAATAAACATGTTTTCCTTTAATTGGTGTTTCTAAATCTTTAGTAATTTGAATATCACCTTGTTTATTTTTAGAAACATAACTTTTTACTCTAACAAAATCACATTCTATATCTATAGATAATGATTTTACTAATTCAGTATAAAACATAAAACCACCATTCAATACACAAACCATTACTACTGGTGTTTTATCTCCTCTATGTTCGTCTGAAATGTTTTTAGCTAATATTCTTGTTCTTAATTCTACTTGTTGGGGGCCATATAATTCAATCATAACAATTTTTTAATTTTTGAAGAACCTTCATGTTTTGTGTAACCTGACTCTGATAATACTACTACAGCTGGTAAATATTGAACTCCAAATAGTTCTGATAAGAATTCAGTTTCGTATTCATCATTATCAATTTCTACTAATTTATAACCTGGTTTAGATTTTGCTATTTCGTTTATAGTAGGTTTTATTTTAGTGCAATATTCACACCATTCAGTATAAAAGAAAAATATCGTTTTCTCTTTACGTTGGATTGATTCCTTAAGTAATTGTTTATTCATTTTAATGGTTTTTTAATTATAAATAAACCTGTTTTTCCATTAAATATTTTACCTTTATCCCAAGAATACCCTATAGAATTTAATAATTGTTCATTATTATTAAGTATAGAAGCGTAAATTGATAACTTTTTTTCAAATTCTTTGTCTGAAGACGAGTCAGGTGCTATAGTTAATACTTCAGGTTTATTTTGTTTTACCCAATTTAGAGTAGATTTAACTATTACTCCTAATATTTTAGATAAAGTTTTATAATCTGATGTAAACGTTTGAGTTGTTAAATTTTCAACATCAAATCCTAAATTATAATAAGTTTTAGGGTTAAAATTTTTATATAATATAGTATTAGGAGAAAAAAATACTTTACCTTCTTCAGGAAATTGTTCAATTCTCATACCAACATCTAAACCTTCAATATCAAATCTAGTTTCGGTATTTAGTTTGATAGGTAAAGATACCGCATTTTCAAAATCAATTGATTCTTTTAATATATTATATAATCTATTTAATCTAATAAATCTACTACTCATATTAATAAATATTAACGTGAATGAATTTTACGTAAAGTAAACTCATGTCCTGAATCTGAATTAACTTCTAATAAAGCTCTAAATTCCTCAGCTTTATCTTTAGTATCAAATTCTAAAACTTCCCCATGAGTATCTAATATAATCACAGGGATAGTTGCTTTTTCAGTTTTAATATGTTTAATAATAACGTAGCACATATTACACTCCTCTCTTTTGTCCGTAAGCTATAATATGATCTCTACCTGTCCAATTGTAACCATGTTTAGTACACATTTCAATTGATATAGGATACATTTTAGTTAATTCTTCAGCTGTATCACCTGCAGGCATTATCCAAGTTTTTTCTTTAGGAATACCTAATTCAACTCTGTAATCTTCTATTTCTTTTAGATTCTTATCTGTCCCATCCCATACTGGCTTATAATGATAGTCATCATGAAACGCTATCATTTGTTTGATTACATCCGTATTCATTCTTAATCTGTTATGAGTCTTAATCATTTTTTCATCTACCACTTTACCAGCTGGCGTAATAGCGCCCAATACAGGAACACTATTACTAAATTTCGGACTAATGGATAATAAGCCCAACGGATAATCTGTTTCGACATATTTACTTCCTTCTGTTTCGATTGTAATCAATATTCCTCTTTCATTTGCAAAATGAGTTAATTCATTTACTAATGCAGGATGCATAGTAGGACTACCTCCTGTTAACATCATTTCTGTTATTTGGGGATTCTCATCATATATCTTAATAATATCATTGAAAGTGAATGTGCCCTTTTCTGGATGTATACTTGTATACCAACTATCACACCATCCACCTTCTCCAAAATAACA